>Ga0114933_10000250_pt1 | contig 65976 bp, 53 predicted proteins | sample 4SBtaG_FD_89691 | JGI IMG/M metagenome (GOLD analysis project Ga0114933, IMG submission 89691) | Deep subsurface microbial communities from Kolumbo volcano to uncover new lineages of life (NeLLi) - 4SBTROV12_W25 metaG | ecosystem: Environmental > Aquatic > Marine > Volcanic | place: Kolumbo...
CAGGAAGAACGCTATTGTTCGAAGCTCTTGGGATTTTCCCAATCTCAGAAGCACCTGAAGTAAGCGGTCGACGTGGTGGTAGATATGCTAAGTATTTATTAGTATCTCGTCTAACAAACTTAATACCCTTCCAGTCAGTTTCCATATCTGGGTGAGGAATTACATTATATGCAGACTCTGAACTACCGTCTGTCGGCCAGTTTGTAGCTAGAACTTCATACTCTATTACGCCAGGTGTATTGAAGTTACTGCTATCCAATTCTAAGCCTAGATATATGATTCCATTTATAGTATCTAGATGGTAATCGTCATCAGCAGCAATAGAATCCCTAGCTACGGCATTGAAGAAGTCTACATTATATAGCGACGTGGTCAGAACTGAAGTATTTTCAGGTACAAAATCAAGGTGTATTTCTGTTTGACCATCTTGAGATACGACACTTTGAGCGTATTGAATAACTTCAGAAACTTCTAGATTGGGTTTCTGCATCAAGGCATTTGAAGCCTTCTGCTGCCCTACGATTCTTGCGAGGTTCGTAATCTGGAGAGGTTCTCCATCCATGATATTATCGCCAGACTGTGTCCACAGATCACCAAGTGCTCTTTCTACAAGAGCAAGGCCATTCTTAGACTGAGTAGCAATAGAATTCAACTTCACATTAGAAGGTTGTTCGCCTGATGCAAAGCTAATTGGAATAGGAAAAGTAACCCTAAATTGGTCGCTCATAAACTGACACCTCTGTGTAATACTATCAGATTAGATAGTCACCTCAAACTCATGTCCAAGATTAATTAACATACCTGAGGTCGTTAGTCCAGATACTGTTGTTATTAAATCATGGGTATAAGCCTGGGGGATTGGATTTAGATCTAAGAATGTAACACCATCTAGTGCACTTGCCAGTGTTATAGATGGGGATCTCAATCTCCACCCAATGGGAAGTAAACCAGATTGCAGAAGTTCAACATGCTCAAGAGTGGTTCCTTCTTGGTCATAGTAGTGAGCATTAGTAAGTGTCCCACTTGGAACTGAATTGATAGTATCGATATCAAATAGACCCTTTGAGGCATCTGGAATATCAATCAAGATCTCAATAGTGTTACTAAAGATCGTAGTATTTGTACGTGTATTTAAGGTCTTAGCTCTCATTCTGACCTTTGTAGGTCCAACAATTAAATAAGATTTTTGAATAGAACTGGCTGTAACATCAGGCAGTATACTGTCAAAAGTAACACCAGTACCACTATCAGTTATTGTAATAGAGGTAGGCTGTACAGGAACGATTGCAGGCACATCTCCTGTGTGAGGATTGACCGCTAGTGGATCAATCTCAGACACAACAGTTTTCTTACCTGTGCGGAGATCCTCTTCTCCATACACGAGAGGGACAGCTAAGCTGTGAACCTCGCGGTGCCATACTTCCCATTTGATTTGCTCTTCTACAGCTGAACCTAACCATGCAAAGTTTCCTGTTGGATCTAGGTCAAAATCAATTGAGGGACCGTTAAAGTCTTCTTCTGTTAGGAATGTCTCATAGTAATTCTTTAGACCTGACTTCGGTATCCCAAGAATAAGATCCTCTCTAGCCACCTGGAATAAGAAAAGAGTATCGCTAGCTGAGGAAGCCTGGAAGTCTGTCAAGAATAAGTCAGTTCCAGAAGCGGTGGAGGATACATCATCTGTTACCGCTCCTAACTGTTCAATAGTACGAGGTGGATTGTAGAGAGTTCGGGCCTGCCCCCTGCCATTTGTAATAGCACTTGTGGACTGAGAAGAACCAAAGCTTCCTATCTCTACATCTAGTATTTCAAAGGTAACCTCTTGACCTTCAACTACTTCGTTATCTTTAGTAAGCGCTGTAGCTTGTATGGTTGCAAAGTTATTCCCTAGGAATAGTGGACCAAAGAAGTTTGTAGATATCTCAGGTAACAAAGCAGTAAGCTGAAGCTGACTAACATCTAGCACTCTATTACGGAGAAAGACAAAGCCGTCCCCAGTGAATCTCCTTACAGGGTTTAAGTCTGCATTTGAGTCCTGTACGTAGTCTCTAGAGTCTGTTGGTTCATACTCTAGTCCAATAGTTTTATGGTACCCAGCACGTAAGTTAGATCCATATGGGGGTACACCACCTGATACTGTTGTGCCAAATGTAGCTAAGCCTAAGTCCCAGTCAATCTTTACTTGGTCTACTCCTGATAAAGTAAAGTCACTGACCACAGTGTAGATACGATGATCGCCACCCAGGAAGTCACTATACAATGTGAACGGGGCAGTTCTGTCTATAGGTGAATATGTAAAGTTGAACTGTTGATTATTAGTTCCGTCTGATACTCCAAGTGTATCTAGCTCATCAAGTTGTATACTGTCCAGTCCAGATGTGTTGACATAAAAATCACCTATCTGATTTGAGACCTGTTGATTAAAGACAGCAGTCGGTGGGCTCGTTGTTGTATCTAAGTACCACTCCTCATCAGCAGTATTTACATTTTGCCAGAATATAGAGCTACCATCCTGGGCATTTTGTTGACCAGAGGGCGTGAACTTTCCTGTGAACTCAACCATTTTCCTAACGTCTCTATCTGGCAAGTAGACACCATCAGTTCTGTTCCACTCATAGCCACGAGCTATTATTGGTGTACCTGTTTTTGGTACATAAGAAAGCTGTAGCAGGTTACCACCAGATGCCGTTATGCCAGTTGGCGGAGCAAGACCTGAGACTTGCACGACATCAATAACGCCATCGTCAGAATAAAGATAGAACTCTTCGTCTTCAGAATAGTAAAAGCCATGAAGAACTCTTGGTCTCCAGACGCTATCTGGTCCATCCTCTACTGACTGAATAGCTGTTACCAGTAGGTCGTTTCTATCTCCGATACCCGTAACCATATTGTCCTCTACACCAGCCATCGATGGGTCCCAAAGGACAGGAACGAAATGGGCCTCATTGTCGTCTAGCTGACCACCCCATCTCCTATCATCAAAGGAGAAACCATCTATAGTTTTTCCGGTGGTAGGAAAGGGACTCTCATCAAAGGAAGAGGATAGCCCAACACTTGGGCCTTCAGCTCTTCGTTGATAAATAGCTATTTGTGTATCAAAAAGTTTTGTAAAAGCAGGCATTCTTATACACCAAAATACATAGGATAGACGGACATTAGTTCATTAATTATAAGAGCGCCTAGGTCTGTAGGAATACCAGAGGTCTGGCTTCCATCATAATTAACAGTTTGTGAGAAAAGTAATTCTTTAAAGATCTCTGATTGAAGGTCTCTGATTATAACAGGAGATGCTACTGGACTAAAAGAGGTTTCATGGAAATTATATCTAGCGCGAACACCTTCTGGTGGGACAGAAAAGGTTTTTATAACACCATTTACATAATCAACAAAGTAGCATCCTTGTGCAGTAACTTCGACTTCTGTATTTACCTCTTTATTGAAAGCTAATCTGTCTGTAAAAACCAGAGAGTTCTTCTCTATATTCTGATTAGGAAGAACCTGAATATTTGAATCTCTCAATAAGAAGTTGTTAACAATCTTAGAACTACTCTGGTTAATAATAGTATCAGATCTAGTAAAGGGTTCCTGACCTGATGCTAATGTTAGATTAAAGTATGCCGACTCAGTATTAATCTTATTTACCAGATCACCCAGCCAGTAACCTTCTACTCCTGGAGTGGATCTGTTTATCTCCATCTCAAGTGTACTGGTTGCTTTGTTAGAATAAATGAAGACCTTATTCTCTATGAATTCAATAACAGGTTGAATATTTGTAGGAGTTGCAGAGTCAAGCTCAATAGTTATCGGCTTGGAATATTCTAATCCCAACTCTCTTGTCATAGCATTCAGTAGTCCTATATAAGTTGAACTTGCACGACGTGCGAAGACATCAAGCAGGCGCTTCTTGTAGGCATCATTCCTCTCTAGTGGTAGACGAGGCAGATTAAGAGCTACACCGTGACTGTCAAGTTCGTTGAAAACAGAAGATGCTACAGGTGTACCCTTGATAGCTATTCCGCTTACTTCAAACTCATGTCCGATTAAAGATTCAGTCATTTAATAATCTTTACCTCACTATAGTTCTCATGAAAGATTATCTCTTTCGTATCGTAATCAATCAGCATTGTGTCATAGTGGGGTTCTAAGTGATGAACGCCACTATCTACATCTCTTACTAAGATGTGCTGTTGGTGATCGATATCAACACCCGCAACTGTTGTACCTATAATATTAAACAAGTTGAACTCTGCAAGAGCTGTCTTGGAACTAACACGAACTATACGCTTATCTATCTCTGTGAGGTTTCCATTGAAGACGACTTCAAGAGTAAATATATGATCGCCTAATTCTGTTAATGTGAAATCAGTTGGAGATCTCAGTGATCTTGTTTCTATTATGTTGTTGACCCAGTAGTCTGTTGAAGTAGAAACTAAGGTTCCATCCTCCAGAACACCCATGGATACGCCATCAGGAAACTTAACCGTTAGGCGATGTTTTATAACAGTACGAACTGGACGAACAAATCTCAGGTCTACCTCTACTTCCTCATCTCTTGTTATGTAGTCTCTCTGTGTCACTATTTGAACAAGAGGACTATTTGTTTTACCCACAAGTTCAGATTGAGATGGCTGGTCAAATTCAAGATCATACAATAGCAGACCAGACTCAGTGACAACCCATGCTCTTTGCATGAAAGGGATAGGAGCAATATCAAGTGGGGTAATAACATTGTTACCACTGTCTAGTAGCTCCCACTCTCTATATGCCTCTCTGTCTGTTCTGTTTCTTAGTACATCAATAGCATGAGATGCTGCATAAGTTTCGCACTCTAGGAGCACAACATCTGATTGCCAACAAGATGTTCCAATTTTCCAGAAGGTAGAAAGATTGTCTCTACTATGTTTGAATTGAGATATGTCTCCAAACGAATCCTTGTAGTCAACTTGGTTGAAGCCGTGTGACCATATTCTTACCTCTCCCGAAGCTGGGAAGTCAAGGGCCTGGACCTGATCAATTTCTTTCCAACCTTTCAGTGTTCTCTTTTTATCGTTATAGATAAAAGGAATCTCTTCTGCTTCTTCTGTATCTTTCCATGTTGTTCCTGAGATTCTAATCTTAGCCTGAAGGAAACCATCTTGCAGGTCTGGTCTTTCCTCCAGGAGAGAAACTCCTGATACCTCAACATATAAAGTGTTAGATAAGAATGGATTGTTTATGCCACTAAACGTGTACTCTTCACTATTGCTGTCTAACAATACGTGGTCGGTTCCAGAGTAAGTGGTCAGCAGGTTTAACCTGTCAGGTATCGCATCATACCAAAACTCTTTGATCGTTCCTGTTTCTGCTTCGTCTACTAGGTACCAAGTATTACCCACTAGTCCTGAGACAGTAGGGGCAAGTGACAGGGGCTGTAACTGGGTTGCGTTGTCTACGGAGAACTCAAATGTTTCAGGCAATTGAAACCTGTAAACAAGATCTATCTCTTGAGTATTAACAGTTGTCAGGGACGTGTTTGAGAAACCACGAAATAATTCTGTCTCTATAGTCTCAAGGTTACGACCGATTACATTCAGAAGACCTTGGCCTACTGACTGCTCATCTGTTCTAATCTTGCTCCAGTCAGGAAAACTGTTTGCAAGTTCTTGTGTAACCTTATACTTTTTTGCCATTAGTTCTTATCTAAAACTACAATGGGTATCTGAACTGATGGTTCAATAATAACTCTCTCCTCTGCGCTTGGTTGATAGTCGTTCAGAAGAGTTTGTTTAATACGATTGTCTTTTAGCTTTGTCTCCTTATAGATAGAGATATCATCGAATGCCTGTTGTGCTGTGCCGATGTTTAGTATTTGACTGCTTACTGCCATGACTCTTTCGATCGCTTCATTAACAAAAAAGCCCTCTCCAATGTCAAGGTTGTTTACATAATCTTGCAGGGCAGTTTGGATGTCAATCCTGACCTGGTCACGTACATCCTGTGTAGTATCTGTACGCCATGTTACTGACACTTGAAAGGTTAGCCCACTTAAATCTGGAGCTTTTGCAAGCCCACTTATACCCTGAGCCTGAACTCTTTCTATAGCTTCTTGACATGCATTGATTAACGGTTGTGGAGTGTTTGGGATAACAGCTTGAACTAGGATATCAAAACTTCCTATGCCACGAGCATAGGGTCTCGCAATTATATCAGATACCCCAGGGACAGCGAAGACCGCAAGTCTTACTGACACTTCGTTAGCTTTTTCTGCTGCAGTAACCTGATTAGATAATCGGAATCTATAGTTAGTATCGTTCTCAATAGAAGAACCATTATCTATTAGCCCAGGATTATTAACTAATAGACCAGCAGCTGCTGTGTAGTTTGTGAAATCATGAAAGGTAAGTGTGTTTGTTCCTACGTTAGATGTGGACCCATCAGCTGTGGCTTCTACTGAAATCCATTGCTCCGCAGATAATCTGTTCAGGAACGTGCCTACGCTCACCCTGTATACAGTTCCAGAGTTGTTTATTCCAGTTGACACAAATGTTCCAGAAGGGATAAAGATATCTGTATTACTGTTGATATCTCCAAATGTTCCTGTTTCTACATAGAATCTAATTAGTTGGTCGGCCGCTGAAGCCCCTGCTCTGACTGCTGGAGCACGAGGAACTCCTAGCATATCTCCAAAATAGTCAAGAAATTGTCCTTCTGCAAAAGGTAAGAAGCCTCTAAGGAGATTTATATCAAACTCCTGATAGGCCTTATTTAGTTTTCTATTTACTACACGTAAGAGATTACGTGCCTTTCCACCCGGAGAGGTTCGTGTGATATTGGTTTCATTGATCAGCTCGTTTAGGGTTTCACCCTGTAAACGTTCAAATGATTTTTCAAATAAAAGTGGGATACCAATCTCCTCCTATCGAGTTCCACGTTCGTCAAATCTACTACGATTATCCAGGTCTACATAGACACCCTTCTCTAAGTAATCATACAGGAATGTGGCACTAATTACAGTGCCAGACTGTATTCTATTTTCTGCAGTAGCTAATACAGCTAAGCTTAATGAAATTAGCACCTTATAAATACTCACAGGTGTGACTCTGATTTCTACATCTGAAACAGAGACTAGCTGAGAAAGAGAGCTTTCTAATCTAATCTTAATATTCTCTGCTGTTTCTCTAGAGTTAGACTCTCCAACGAAGTCATCTAAATCTGCACCTACTGTAATATCTTCTTTCCAGTCACCAAGACTAGATTTTACAATAGTAAACATTTCATTACGAATAGAGAGTAGTAGATCTTCTGAGGTGTCTTTTATGTCACCCTGATTATCTAGTAGTAAGTCCCCATCCCAAGAGAAATCCAAATCCACTGAATCATAATTTCCTGCCACTTATAATCACTCCAAGGATAGATCTACTGGAAGTAGAAGTGCTGCAAAGAACCCAACGTCTTGTGCAAGATCAAAGGCTACGTGGATAGGAGGTATGGATATCTTACCAGGAAGGGGCGTGACCTCAGTTGAAGGTAGGCTCTGTACAGGCTCAGGTAGGGAAACATAAGCACCGCCAGTTCTAATAGACTCAGAACCAGCGACTATAGATGTAGGACCATAGATGACATTGCCACCAGACCCTGTCTTAATAAAATTCTTCTTAGACCCAACCATCTGTACGCTTTCAGCCGCTACCGTCATTTGAGCTGTGCTTTCTGTAGTTAGCTTCCATATTTTAATAGTCATTCCTATTCCTCCTATGATAATAAACCAAATGGTTCAAACGGTAACGATGATTGTGTATCCACATTACGATCTGGTATTTGATCTCCGTTCTTCAGTGTCTCATCTTCTGTTGCTTCTGCCAAGACCTTTGCATATGCTTTACTTGATTCTCCTATTCCTCTCCATGTTATCTCTATTATCATTCCTGCTTGAAGACCACCAAATCTCATTAGTAAGTCCAAAGGGGAATCTATGATAATAATCTCCCGGCCGTCACCCCAGAGTCTTCTTCCTTGTCCTAGCTTACTGACCCAGGCAGTACATGAGAGTGTACCCGTTTCTCTTGGATCTATCTTGTGTATAGTTCCTATTGCTTTTTTAGTACTACGGTTAGAGTCTTCATCTAGCTTTCTTCTAGATGCCTCTCTCTCATGTTGAACTTTAGTAGTGAAACTAGATTGCCCTTTTGTACCTTTCATTATTGGTCACTCCTTATCTTAAACTGACGTACGTTCTCTCCATTAAGTCTGCCTCTTGTTTCATGTAAGAGACCCTTGTCCCACTGTAGGGTTAGGGAGTCAACGCCCTCCATTAGACCAGTCATAGCATCTTTAGCTTCTCGTAGGAAACCCTTGGTGCTAAAGAAGTTCTTTCTCAAATGAATAGGACCGAACCCTGCTACCAGAGGCTTGCCCTGTTTAAACATAGGAACTACATGGATCGGATCGTCGAACTGAGTTCTAAATAGCATCCTCTTACCACCAAAGAAGTTTATTAAGTTTCCAGCAGCAGCAGCAAGTTGATAACTACCTGGCGTTGTTTGTGCACCATCAAGTGGGGTTCTACCAGGTGTAATTATTTTGTGATCAATCCCAGCAGTCTTACGTAGAAATACCTCTGCCATGAGAGCCATTGCTTGGTTTTGAGTTAGTCCGGTTCCTTCTGATGCGTATGCAACACAGTCTGGTGTTAGAACTGTAATGAACCCTGTCTCATGTGAGAAGTGATGACTAACACGACGTACCTGGAAAGGTCCAACCATATCAGTATAAGCATCATTTACATAACATATGTCATAGGGTTTTATGTCTGGATTCCCCAGAATAATAAGTTCCCCGCCATACGTCTGCCATACACCCTTCTGGAGTAGAGACACACAATAGTTCTTAGCCATTGCTTCCCCTAGACAATTAGGAAAGATAACAAAGTTCTCTCTGATAAACTCATCGGGAATTGCTGGATCCAATTTCATAGTGATAGTTTCTGGATCATCTATCTCTATAGACAGGTCATCTCTAACTAGTTCAGATATTTGATTAGCCAATCCTGCTGTTGCATAGTTGGCAGCTTTGTCAAATATAGAAATGTCCTCATACTGAACAGTAACCGCATTGAAAGTGTTAGATGCTTTTGCTTTTAGATTATTAGCTACGATATGCATGTCACTAGTTAACAAATGATATTTTCTGAATGGCTGAATAGCTCCAGACTCTATAGCATCTTTAGCTAGCTCTGCATCAATGAAGGCATCAACAAGTGCACTAACTCGACCTTCTACCTTGAACTCTTGTTCCGAACTTCCACCTGTTAAGATATTAGTGTGAGAGGGGTTGCTAAAGGATTGCTTAAGACGAGAGAGTAACTCCTGTCTATTATCTAGCGTTACAGCAGAGTTGCTTAACAGTTCTTGAGCTGCCCCGAGAACTTTTCCACCTGTTCTGAACGTAGACAACAAGCTTTTCTTTTGTTCTTCTCTGTTTTGTTTGACAGTTGCAGACCTGCGATTCTCAGTAAGTGATGGATCTCTACTATGGTAAAGCTGGTCTGGTAATCCAAAGAACATTGTCATACGTTTTTTAGAACCATTAGACTCAGAGTAGGGAACTGGAGATGCAATGTATTCAGGGTGGCGTAATTCCATTTCTTTGAATACATCCCAAATTGTAGATTGATACATACGGTATGTAATCCTGTCGAATACAAATCCCGGATCAATAGCATTCATTGCTTCGCCACTTGGTGCAAAGATATTATCTGATTGTGGACGTGGGTTCCATTGGAACCTGTTAGACAGTATGCCTCTGTTTTCATTGTTGATCTTATTACCACGTTCCCATAGCCCAAAGCTTACGCACTCAGGAGATGCAATAAGGTTCTCAAGAAGAGGCCCAGTGTTGGCATCATTAAACAAGAAGCTGTTAAAGGAAACTGATTTATCTAAGCCCTTGATATCCTGAACAAGTTCAGTTGCAAGAGACTGGATCTCTACCTGAACGATATCTCCTGTCTCATCCCATTGAACACCGACAATTCTACCTACGATTACATCAGTTAAATTATCTGGAGAATCACTGTATCCTAATCTAACTTCTACCTTGATACCTTCTCTTAGCATTAGCGAAGTTATCTGAGTTTCTTTTACAGTACCCCTTACGTTTGAATTAGTATTCTTAGTAGATAACTCGCCTCTTTTTAAAGCCTCATTCTCATAAAGTGTTCCTTGAAAATGTTTATTCGATAGCACTCCAGAGATATTAGTTAGGACTAGCTTACAATAATCAGCAGCCACCTCTCTGTCTCTGACGATGTCGCAAGAAACTATAGACTGGTAGTTAAAGAACGCATCAAAAACCAAAACCTCTCTAGGGGAATCCTCTTCAATAAAAGCAAGATAGATACCAGGATAGGCTCTATTCATTCTGTATCCAGCATTCTTGTTCCAACTTCTAGACATAGATTTCATACTTTCTTCTAGAATAGTATTGCCTCTATCAGTAGGTGCTATGCCAGCAACATTAGTAATTTCATGGCTAGTATCACCCCAAGAGATCAGGGAGACATCATAGATAGGATCATTTTCTCTGCTTTTTATTGGACCACGTGGTAACCAAGAACCAAATGGCCAAATGATATCGCCACTAGATGCGCCACGTCTAACCTCAAAATGTAGGTGTGGTGCCTTCGTTCCTGTGTTACCTACGAAACCTATCAGTTGTCCCTTCTTGACAATATCACCCTTGGCGTAGTCATCTGTGAAAGCTGCAAGGTGGTAGTATTTATGATGATAAATCTCACCGCCACTGACGGTCTTTATAACAACTTGATTACCAGTACCAAACCCAGTTCCACCCCATGTTCTTTTAGCGATAACTTCACCTTCAGCAGCAGCAAAGACAGGCTTACCGTTAACTGTACCCTTTGGTCTAAGAACGATATCTGTTCCCTTGTGATACTTACTACCATTTTTTACATTGCGTTCGCCAGGAGTGGAACTAATAAATACATTCCCCTCTATAGGCATAATCCAAGCATCGCTAGAAAGAGACTCTTTAGCGTTAGCAGAGATAATTGTATTGGGTACGTGTACAACATAGTTCTTAGCATCTGCAAATTTAGACATTGAATTCTGAGACTCAGGAACTCCTGCGCTTACAGGTATAGTATTCAAGGACTTCTGCCCTCTAAGTTCTTTTGTCTTACCAGAGTTAACACGAGTTACAGTTGCATTATTCACAGACCCAGTTGACTTAGGTGGCTTATTCATCTGTGACAAACCTGGTGAGTTAAACAGATCAGTAAGCCGAGAGCTTACGTTTTGTTTGTCTGAGGAATCTTCTAGGAACTTTCCGAAAGAGGATCCTACTTCTTTCAGATATGTTTCTTGAAACCAGTTCTTGTTGTGGTCAATTACATCATCTATATATTGACTACTGTAATCTCGAATCTGAACTACCTGCTCTTCTGGTACAAAAGAGTTAAGTGAAAGATCAGCAGTTTCATTTATAAAATAGAAGTCAGGCTCAAGACGAAGACCCTGTGGGTATCCCTGTCCAAGGGAATCCTGTACAACATTTTGGACCTCTTGCATCGGCATGTCTTTATAGATATGACCATGGTGACTAGTTTCCATTTCGTCTAGGAGCTTCTTAGCCTCAGCAAACATATCAAACTCAATGATGTCTGTTTGCATTACTAGATCTGCAAGGTCACGTGCTCGTGGTATCCACAAGCTAAAAGGTCCAGTTCCTCTTCTGAATATATCTGTAAGATCTCCGACTCTTTCTCCAGAGTCTAAAGCCTCTTCCAGGTCACGCAATTCATTATCAAGATCTTCTATGTACTCATCAACAAAATCCTGTTGCTCATCACCTACAGACTGAGTAGCTAAATAACTAAGTAATCTACCCAATGGATGTCGAGCAATAATAGGAGTGGCACTTAAATCTTTAAACCCACCTAGCCAATCTTCTTCTCCAGCTGCTATAACTTTGTTTCTAAAGTCATCTTCTAGTCCTGCTTCTTTTAGAACCTTATCAAGGTTAACGAATTCTCCCTGTGCGTTTTGAACCCTAAGCGTACTAGCCCCTTCAGCAGATTGTCCACCTTGAGCGATAGCAGCTTTGTATTCTCTGATCCCATCGGCAGCTGCTTGAATTTTCTTATATCTATCTTCAGTTGTTTCTATGTTTTGTTCTAGCTTAGCGCGAATAACCTTACGTGCCTCACTTAGCCCACTCGTAAAGATGGCACTCTCTGTATCTACAGGATCAAGCAATCGCGCAGACAGAGATGCATTACCCAATGCTCCAGAACCTGCCCCTCCCCAGTTCCACATAACATTTGATAGACCTTCTACAGCAAGCACATCTTCATCACTCAGAGATGTGAGAACTAGTAAATTTCTAAAACCTTTAGAAATTTTATTAGGAGAATCCTTACGCTTAGCAAGTTGATCTCTTGAGACGTTTGCTACTGGTAATCCTTGTCCAAACTCAACAGCTCCTTGCTGTGCGTTTGCACCAGCACTGTTTGCAGTGATTTGATTATAAACAGGAATACCAATATTAAACCCTCTTCCGATAGTGGTACCAGAAGCAAAGTTCAACATGCTTTCTATCTCAGGTCTTAAGAATCCAGAAATTGTATCTTCTAGAAATTCTTTAGCACCTGGTTCTTGTGCCCCTTTTCCTGTAGGGATAAGATTTGCTCTTTCATGAACTGCGATGTTTCTCCAAATAGCATCCCATATAGCAATACGAACCTGCCCAAAACTAGTAGGCACAGCACGGAAAGCTTCCTCGTCTTCTGGGCGCACCCCTCTTTCAACGACATCTAAGCTGACAGAATATAGTCCAGGGTGATCAGGAACAGTATTCTCTACACTGTTTTCAATCAGAACTTCATTGATAGACATAAACTCAAATAGCTCATTCTTAACTTCTATATTTGTATAAGATTGTGGAATAAACTTTCCTAATTGAACATTGTTGTTGTGAATGTTTAAGAAGGTCACATATTCCTGAAGAGAGACATCGTCTAGAACCTTTAAGTTTAGGCTGAAACGTTTATCAGATGATCCAAGATACTGTGCTGTAGGATACTGATGACCAGTCATGGGCAACATAGCTAGCATGTTACTGTGAGATGCAGCTATCTGTTCTATTATTAGCCCATCGTTTTCTGTTCCAAACTCTAGATCTACGCGACGGAAGTAAAGCTTAGAGGGCTTATCCTTTCCTATACTGTTTGATCCACCAAGTAAGTCAGCCGGAAATTCAAACCAAACATCTTTATTGCGAAAAATCTGAGATGAAACATCTAGTAGTTGCTTGTTCTGAGCAATAAGCTTATTAATATCTTTGTTCTCTCCAGTGGTTGTAACTTGTGCATTTTCTAAGATAGTTGCTGCTGACGATGCTTCTGCTAGTGCTCTAGAGATACCCCCAGCGTTAGTCACTGTTGGGTCTCCAGATCCTAGTCTGAAAACAATATCGCTTAGCCCGTCCAGGTTAAACCCACTCAAGTCTGCAGTATCAGTCTCTTCTGTATTAGCTCTAACGGCATCAGTCGTTCTAACAAAGTCATCTAGTAGATTACGAAAGCTATCGAATGCCTGTTTGTTAACATCTAGAGAGATATTATTTTCTTCAGCAAACTTCTCATCACCAGTGATTAAAAATTCAAACTGACTAAGTCTTAGTTTTGAATCATTAAAGGTCATCTTAGAATGCTTACTTAACTGTGGTAAGTAGAACATCTGAAACGCAGCACCAGGTTGCTTATGTGGTAAGGAGATAAAAGGTAGATTCTTGAAGTGAAAGTTTTTCACATATGGCTTGTAGTTAAACCACGTAAAATTAAACCTAGCATTCAGTAAGCCTGGCTGACCAGGGACTGTGGTAACAGTTAGATTCTGTAGAGCCAGGGCCATGTTCTGACCACTATCATCCTTGCCTAATATAGAATTACGTAGGTGTTCATTCTCTACATAGCAGAAGGGAGTTAAAGAAAACTGTGCCACTAGTCTGCGCAGCTTGTCATTTACACTTTGATTATCAGCAAAAAATACATCCAGAGAGACTGTTAGTCCAGCTTTACCAGACCTCATCTTCATAGAAGAGGGCGTACGGAGACCTTTCACTTCTCTAAGAGAGTTAACTTTATTAATAGAGATCTGCGAAGGTGGTATATCTAATACCACATCGTTAATTGTGAATGTGCTATCGTGTGAATCTGGCACTAATCTGCCTCCTGTATGGTTAATCTATCATATCTGAAAGTGTATGCTGAGACAAAGAACGTCTACTGTCACGAATATTTAAGTCTAAACCACCTGGAAACCTAGAATTCAATCTTGAAGAAAGCTCTCTTCTCTGAGTTGCGTTTAGGTTTTGAGCATTTATACGCATACGCATGTCTCTTGACCTGTCAGACTGTGCCTCGTCTAGTACTATCTGACGATTAGAACGCATTCCAGAAGCAGAGGGATTGCCCAGTGCTTGCTGATCCAACTCAGGGATAGAAACATTATCTCTATTGCTACGACCTATTACTGCCTGATGTTCTGGCATTGAACCTACACGATCTACAGGGGCAGCAAGTTCTCCTGGTGAACCAGATAGCGCAAATGAAGCAAACCCTGCTGCTGCTAGCCCAGCCATAATAGGCTTAGCAAGAGGTTTAATGCGAGCTGTTACCTGTGCAGATGCTTTATTTATACTAGAAAGAGTTCGCTTTTGATATTCAGAAAAGGCTGATCGAACCTTATCTCCTGTCGCACTTGTTGCGCGTAGCATGTCAGGGAAGTTTCTACGGCTTGCCGTGGTTGACCTACCTGGTTTCATATACCTCTGTGCTTGCGCCAGTGTTATACCATCCATCTTACTAGTCTTAAAACCTTTAACAGCTTCAGCTATTGCTACTGCAGTATTCTTTAAATCAAAACCCTTGATTGATTTGATTTGTTGACCGTGCATTTCAAATGGGCTGTCCAAGTCAAAACCAGACCCAAGGATTCCATCCCTGATAGTCTTATTCCGAGCACCCTTAGTCATATCTTGAACGGTATCTACAAGAAGATCGCTATCTCCTTGTACACCGGCCATGATAGATTTCATCTGATCACCAAAAACACCAGAGGTTATCTGGCTTTCAGATAAGTGTTTTGCAGAAATAGGTTGTTGCTCCAACCATTCTAGTAGTCCGAGTGCTCTACTCTGTGCAATTGAGTTCATATCAGAGGCACCAACAGCAGCCCGAGCCTGGGCTAGGCTATTCGATACTTGTCCAACATACTCGTCTACTATACCAAGCTTGGTTCCTGCAGCTGCAATTTGCTGGCGACGACTTAGGACACCCAGCGCGTCCCCACCCTTCTCACCCTTCAGTAGCTGTGTTCTAATACTGTGCTGAGAATATGCTTCAAGTTGAGCATTAGCTCCTGCAAGCTGACTTCTAACCTTTTGCTCCATATCCTTATTGACTGCAACAGCCATGATAATATCTGCATCTTTGTCAGCACCCATACCAGTTGCTATACCTTGCATGATTGGCTGAGGTTCTGCTACTCCAGGAAGATTTACCTTTAGAGTTTTCTCTGGCATATATATAACAGGTTCTGTTTCCTTAGACATTATCATCTGTACAGGTTGCATAGAGTGAGCACCAATGAAAGGGTGACGTGCAACAGCTGCCCCAACAGGCTTACCAGCTCTAAATCTTTCTAGCATTCCTTCGACATCTTGACCGTGAGCAGCCAACTCTTCAATCATCTCCACACCATATTTTTCTGGAACACCCATGACTGCAGATTCTTGTAGTCCCATAGACTTCAAAGAGTCATAGAAAGCTCCCTCACCTGACACTGCTGTTAGGAATCTAGAACCAAATACCTGTCCACGAGCTAATGCTCCCTGACCCTTGCCCGCAGGTGCATAAGCTTGAACAAGCTCTGGAAAGAATTTGCTCTCAAATTGAGCCATTTTTTCTGCAGGGCCAAGTGTTCGACTAGTTATAGTTCTTTCAATATCCCTAAACGTTTTCTGAAGAGGAGCAGTGGTAACCATATCCTCTCCAACTTTATAAGGTGCTAGTGCTGGTATATCTTTGTAACCTGGCATATAAATAGATGGCATATCTGGTATGTGAGTTTCGATATACCCACCTGTTCTTCTTAGCTCTTGAAGCTCAGGCTTATCTAGCATAGATATGTTTTGACCTGTAGGAACGTTAGCGCCCTCTACCATCGATTCAAATGTTTTACGAAGTTCATTGTGGATAGCAAGTCTGTCAGGATCGGCAGCCATAACACGACCAACAAGCTCTGACCCCATTTCATTACCGAAGGCTCCACCTTGAGACTCTAGTAGATTTAGAATTCTAGGCTCTATAGTCCCAAGCTTACCTGCGCCAGTAAACTCTTTTGTTCCACCAAATTTTAAACGGGTAACACCCTCGACATTACCTGCATCTCCAAAGATTCTACTGAAGTCTTCAGAGCCTTCAGTGATCCCTATCAGACCAGCCATAGCTCTAAGCTCTTTGTTCATCTGTTCTGGAGATCCTGCAAGGTTTATCTCTGACATAAAACGAGAAGAGTTTCTTAACATAGTTTGTGCATCTGGAGAATTTAGAGACTTTGCATGTAACATTATTCCAGAGAACTGTTGCATAGCACGAAGAGCTGGGTCTTTTGCAGCTTTGATATCGCTAAAGCGTCCTAGAGCACCATAGGTTTCTAATTCATGAGGAGCCATTCCTAATGCCTGAGCAAGAGGTCTTGAATTAAAAGAACCAAACTTAGCCATGCCCTTAAGTCCACCAAAGACTTTTTCATACTTACCCATCTGAATAGTTTCTTCTAAGACTAGGTTGTACCCTGCAGTTCCAGTTCCCTTGATTGGAACCTCGGAGAAGCCTTTAATCCTTGTTCCTTTTCGTGCGGTCAATAGCTCTCCAGAAACTGATCTTCCAAGTAGTACATCATCAGCAGTAGCTGAAGCACTAGCTAATAAGACATCAATATTACCCTTACGCAAGCCTCGTAGTTGAGCACCTACTTGTGTATTTAACTCGTGTACTGCAACTCTACGAGTACGTGTTACTTCGAATTGGTTTTTAAATTTTTCATTCACCAAAAGCTCACCATCGCCCACGGGGAAACCAAGACTCTCCAACTCTGCAAGCTGGGAGTCTGATAGGTAAAGAGTCTTTAGTCTAGCACCTGAAGGCCCCTTAAACTGCTTTATAGCAGCAGGGCTATCTAGAAATTGAAAGTCTCGGAAGTCACCATTACGAATTGCGCTCTGTGCTTCCGCAGTGGGATTCAGTTGTCGTATAGATTGCCATGGCTTACGTGAGTAATCTAATAGGTTTGTAAACCCTGCATAAATCTGCGACGGAGCTAACATTTGAAAACGTCCAGCCTTACTAGTTGGAGTCAGTTTATCCCCATGTTTCTCCAAAACCTTCTGTGCAATATCTCCAGTTACCCTCTTCCCTGCTTCATTTACGATCGTTAATCTCTGAGACTTAGCAATAGTTTCTAGTGAAAAACTTTCATCACCTAGGGATGGTTCCATGAAATCCATGAACTTACCCAGTTCTTTTGAACGTTCAGCAAGAGCTGCTTCTACAGAAACTCCACTACTCATTGCCTCTCTAGCTGTCTTTACTAACTCTGCAGATGAGAACTCTGTGAAAGTCATAGACTTTCCAAGGTTTCCACTTTCATCTACCAGAGAGAATAAGCCAGGAGCATATATGTTATGTAGTCCCTGACCAGTACGAATTAATCCCTTTTGAAGACCTTGAGGTCCAAACGACTGGGGCAATGTGAATAGGTCATCCCCAGCACTAAAGATAAATTCTCCAGCGCCTTCTACTCCTCGAAATCTAGCAGTGACATTGTCTCCAAGAACCCCAGTAAGCTCACTAGCAACCCCAGTTACAAACTTATTAGAAAACCCTCGACCTTCATTTCTTAAATGCTCAGGTATAGAAAGTGTTCTTGTTAGATCCTGTAGTGTATCGAACTGTCCTGTTCTAGAAAGAGATTCTACATTAGATGCGAACCTTCTAAAGACATCTTGCATGTATACATTATTAGACTCCTGCAGTCTGCCTCTGATATCCTGAAGAGGTGCACTTCCACCTATGTTAAATCCTGTAGACATTCTAGAAGGAAGAACAGATTTTTTGGCTGCCTCCCACTCTCTAGATATTGCCTTGTTCATTCCCGGAATAGAGGGGAAAGCTTGTAGTGCATTTTCTATTTTGTCTAACCTAGCTAGGGCAGCTTTCTTTTTAAGATTGCCAGATATTAAATCTCTAGATGAGGTAACGTCTCTGATTGCACGTTGGGCTGCTGATTGTTTAGGTGTAATAGTTGGTGATATAGCAGGATGGTTAGCTTGGTTAAAAGCAGAAGAGAATCCGGCCACATGTGCTGCTCCACCAAAAGCAACCGTTGAGGCTGCCCATGATACCCAACCATTATTATCATCTTTCATTATGCTTCCATCTCCTGAAGTACTTGTCTAACTTCATCTCTTCTATTCTCTGTTACCTCTAGAGTAATCTTATATGTATTATCATCGTTATCTGATTCTAATCCATAAACATGGACCTGTCCTAGTATACCAAGATCTGCAAGTATTTGCTCAATCTCTGCCTGTACCTCAGAAGCTGATCGGGCATCCTGAGGAGTTTCCACTTCGACCAACTCTTTAGTTGCATCATCTAGGAAATCACGATGTGCTGCTGCTCTGGCATCAGATTCCCACAGATCAAAGTCATGAATATCCAATCCAGCATTCTGAACCACCTTCAACTTGATATCATCTAGATCCACAGCTGGATGCCAACCGACCCAGTCAGGACCTGGAAGGCCAACTTCTTTGGATACCTCAGACATTAATATTGTATCTCTAAACCAATCTGCATAAGTTTGATCTCTAGTAGCCTCTGCCTGGAAACGCTGCTGTAGATCAGGTGTCATTGGAAAACCCTCAGCCTCTTGTCTTTCGTATAGGGACGTTAATTCTTTTTGTGCCTGTGCCTGAAGATCATCAGGTATTAAACCCTGATCCATTTGTGTTTGTAACTCATCTGCATATAGCATTTCCCACTGAGAGCGATAGATACGTTTCTCATTTTCTGGGATTAACTCCATGATCCTCTCTCTATCTTTTACATTCTTAGCTTTAGAGAATGCATTGAAGTAATCACGTGATGCACGAGGCATTGCTTTGTATATAGAGCCTAGGTTTCTAGAATATGGATTAACACCTATAAGGGTTTGACTAGCCATCTTTCTGTAAATAGTAGAGGCGCTATCTAGACCCTCGTCTTCAGCCTGTTCAGCTAATCTTGTCTGTTTAGTGTATTCAAGAATGTCAAAGTAAGACTTCAGTTGTCGCTCTTGTTCTACTACATCAGGTATACTACCTGCGCCTACAAAATCAGCAGACTCTCTCATGAAGGGTAGAATGAAATTCTTTATAGGGTTATCCCATAGAGAGATTTCAGATCCATATACCTGAGTTCTTTTATACTCCTCAATAGCAGACTGAAGATGCATGAACTTAGAAGCTGGAGCAAGAGGGGTTAAGGCTTCAAGTGGATTTTGTGCACCCTTGATCAGACCCTCCCAGTATCCCGTGATCGCTGAACTAGCAAGACTTTTCGAAGGCTGACGACTACTAATATTTTCATTGATAGTAGCTAGTAGATCTTGAGACTGAATAGCTCCTGAAGCACCAGGAAGTGTAATATCTTGATCGCCAGTTAAGACCTTATAGTCATAAAAACTTTTGTTCTTATTCTTAACTTGCGCCATCTGCTCTTTAGCAGTGTTGTAGATTTGCACCTCTCTATCTGTCAATTCTCCTCTTCTAATAGAGGCGCTAACAGCTCGACCCAGGTTTGCAGTTCGACTAGTGTAGGGGGCGATGTCGGATAGTATTTTATATTTGAATACATCTGAATAGTCTTCGGGATCAACACCTTCAAGCTCAGCGAATCTTGCTGCAAAGCCTGCGCCTGGGAGACGAAGTTCTCCCTCTTTTACCTTAGTAAATGGATCGCCGTGTTGGAAGTCAGGAGATCTTTCTCCTGCACCAGGTAACCAGTCAGGCATAGCATTGCGAATAGGATTGTATTCTGCAATCTGACGACGACGATGTGGATATAAACGACGGAAGAATTCTGTTGTTCCCAGTCCACCACCAATTTGTAAGTCCCAGTATTCACGTTCAGCACCATACATGCGGCGGGCTGACTGTAGTCTTTCTTCTTGGTCAAACCATTCATCATTACCAGTAATAGCTTTCTTAATAGAAGATAAACTAAAGCCAACTAGACCAGTTAGCTCTGTTAGTCTATAGGACTGTTCTCCAAGAACTTGCTTAAAGCTACCTGGTAATACAGGAGTTCCAAGAGGGGTATCTCCCCTGTCGGGACGCACTCCTGAACCAATTCTTTCCTGTAGGCGTAAGACAGTAGATGTGTCCTCTTCGAACTTGTTACTTCCTAGCCACTCTTTTGTATGCATAAGCTTTGTTGGCTTAACTAGTTGACCCAGGGTCGCAGCCATCATGGGTCCAATGATTGGTATGTCCTCAAAAGCTGCGCCTGTCACAGGATATGGTCTATCGTAGTAATGTTCTCGTTCGATATCATATGTAAAGTTTTCTAGCATCCACTGCTTAGCAGGCGAACGTTCCTCTGTTCCCATAGATTTCTCATAGGAATTCTGCAGCATTCTAGGATACCAATGTGGACGGAAGTACTGAATACGTGTTCCTTCGTATGGTGTTCTTCCAAACTCCCAGAACCTACCCTTCCTAACTGCTACCTCTTGTTCTCCAGAATATATTCTAGATAGCTCATCTTCAGTCTCTCCTGGAATAAGTGCACCAGGTAAGAATGGTAAAGCTAAAGCTGCACCAGCAACTGCACCCATAAAGCCAAATTGCTTAGCCTTGCCAAACGCACCGAGATAAGGAATCTTTTTCTGAAACCTTCCACCTGTTAACTTATCAAAAGTCTTTGAAGCAAAAGCTTTAGACTCTTCACGAACAAGTGGGTCTGCTCTTGATAGGGCCTGAGAAAATGTTATACCAGGAGACTCTTTCATTATCCTACGAGTCTGACTAAAGCGATCACCTATAGTAGATATGTAAGAACCTGTTAGTCCAGATAGAGCGCCAACAAGAGGCAGAGCTGCTAGCTTAGTTAATGAAGTAGAACCAGGAGCAAGCTCCTCTTGAGCTTGTTGATAAGATCTTAATCCAGGTACTGCATCGGCAATCCCAGCAGCTAATAGATTTGCTTTAATACCAGCAGTTGCTACGCCAGCAGTTATTCCCTCTCCAAGAATTGTTTCATCAAGAAGAGAAGATTCTCTAGTTGCCCAGTCAGCTGTTTGATAGCCTAAGAATGCGGCCGTTCCGATACCGCCCCACTTTCCTGCCATTCGTCCTAGTGTAGGAAGTGCTGTGCCAGCTTTAACACTAAAGATATCTTTACCACGAGACAGAGTGGCTAGTGGTTCTAACTCAAAAGGTGTAGCAGCTAACCTGTTTGCTCTTTGAATCCACTCTGCCAATACGGTACGTGATTGAGGAACGATTCCACCACGAACAAAGTGGAAGGACTCTTCTTGTATACTCCCAACTGTATTTCTAAAATGTATAGACTGCTGAAGCTTAGCACTATCTCTGACGTTAGGCAGGTCTGAGTAACCGGCAACCCTAGCTGCAGAAGCAGCAAGGTGTGGGTCACCACTACTAGTCATCACGTTTATGTTGTCTAGTATTAATTTGTCACCAGCAAAAAGCTGATTATTTCTGAATGTTAATCCAGTACGAGAGGGTTCCCAGGCATTTAGTAGGCCCGATCTACCTCCACCAATATTCTGACTACGAATATTATTTTGTAATTCAGAGTACCAAGCAGTCCTTTCTAGGTTCCTTATTTGTTCTGCAGAAATGAATCTACTAGCTGTATTAGTACTAGTGAACTGAGATAGGAAATCTCCAGCGCCAAATGTTCTAAGTACCTGGCCTGGAGAAAAATCTTCAGCTGCTCTTATTCCAGAATAGACATAGTCGAGAGGGTTGTACCCAAACCTACGGGCGCCATAGAATCCAGCTGCAACTGCTGCTGATGCACCTGCAAACCCTAAGAGACTAGATCCCTGCTCTCCATACGGATTAACTTGACGCTGTGTACCACCTGCAAAATAGGTTGGTAGACGCCTCATTTGACCAGGAGCGAATTGTTCTAGATCATCTTTAGATATATTTCCTGTAAAGGGGAAACTCGCCAAGTACTATCACTCCTTAGATCTTTTAGCCTTTGGCTTTGCCCCCTCTCCTTGTTCCCAGGCAATCAGAGGCTTTGATGGTTCGTGTTTGATTTTACCATCTAATATGTTTTTAGTGTACTCCTTGTTCTTGGCTCGAACCTCTTCTGGAGTTGCACCTCTGGTTGAACGAACAGTTTCTGGCGTAATCTCTTCTCCTGCCTTTAGCTTTGACATAAGCTCAGGATAGATATGCTCCAAACCTTCTAGGGCATCTTGTCTCCACTTGTCGCCATTCATTTTCATATAAACCTCAAGGTCTATACCTGTCATACCGTCAGGGACATGGAACATTTGACCATCTGCCCCATCAGAAACCACAAGGTCTTTGTTCCTCTTAGGCTGCTGTCTTGGAATTGGTGGGTGATATGGATCTAAGACAGGAGCTTTTTCTTCAGGGTTTAGGTCCTTAAACTGCTGTTGTTGACTAGCTGGGGAGTCTTCGCCCTCTAGTAATACTGGCTGGATGGGTTCCTGCAGGAGACCCGTTGCTATAAGCCTACGCTCTGCCATCATAAGAATTTTTAAGAATTCAAGATAGGGCAAGTCATAGAGCTTGTCAGCTGTGTATCCAGGAAACGTCTGCAGTATGATTGCAACACTATCATTAAGAAAGTCCCCAACCATATAGCGAGCGTTGTTCAGATCATTAGCAATCTGCTCTGGACCACTTGGTCCTGAGTACTCCATAATCTGAGATACAACAGTGGTTACTATACCAGCATCTAGAGAATTTATATTTAGTTTAACACCAGAACTTATTACGCATTTTTTAAATATTTCATCTTCAATGATTGCAGAAGGTATCCTTCCTGCTCTAAGCTCCAGGTCATACTTAACAAAGTCTCCTAGACTAAGAGTTTCCCAGGCGATGTCTAAGCCACTAGGTAACCTAGAAACATGACACTCGCCATGGAGAATCCTTGAGTGAAATATTGTAGACACGCTTTAAAGCTTAGCTACTAACTGCGCTGCAATCTGAGGTGATACAAAGTTTGAATTTTGCATAATCATTTCAATCAGAGACGGGATGGTTCCTGCCTTTGCCTCAAGATCTTCAATAGACTTCCACAACAAACAAGTTCGTACAGTTTGTTCTTCGTGCTGTGCAGCATCTATTTGACCAGCCATAGCTTGCTCCTGAAGCGCTCTATACTCTAAGCGAGTAAGACTGCGAAATAGGAAGATCTCCTCTTCATCAAAAGCAGCAATATAGATGTCTCCATAAGTAGCCTTGAATGCTGTAATCTGTTCTTCTGTTGGTGCATTATCACGTTTGCCTAAAACTTCTTGAAGTTTCTCTGCCAACGTTTGTTCTGTTTTGTTTTCCTCACTCATGTAAGCTCCTTATAAATCATGATACTCTTGTATCTGTTTGATCTTCTCAAAAAAAATCCTTTTTGAATAGTCTCGTTTCATATAATTGCAGATTGTGCAACATGGTACACAATTATCCTTAAAATAGCCAAGGGCGTTATTAATCCTGTCGATTCCATTGTATTTTTTGTTTAAGTTAAGATCCCCACAATAAAAACAAGGCTGAGTAATTAAAGCTTCAAATTCTATAAAGGATAGACCCCATTCTCGGTCTTTCTTTTTGGCATTTCTTTTGTAGGTAGAGAAGCGACCCCTGACTGACTTATCATAGTTTCTACTATATTCATTCCGTTCTTCTCTGTGACTTGAATTATATTCTTTTGCCCTTTTCTGTTCTGATATTTTATTGCGAAAATAGAAAGCTCGTTTACGTTCTTTTATTAACTCTTTGTGATTATTTTTGTATTTTCTATCCGCTTTCCTTATTTTATCACGATTCACTGTGGCATAATCTTTCTTGCAGTTTTTGCAATAAGCTCCTAATCCATCTTTAGACTTCTGTTGTTTGTGGAACTCAGAAAGCGCTAAAGACTCTTGGCACCTAGAGCAAATTTTTTCCTTCATATTTCTAGTATAATGTAAGTTAGTTTTATAGCAACCGTCACGACCATTGACGGGCGATAAACTGGTAACCTTCTTTTACTGGTTTACCATCATTCATAATTGTCTTAGCTTGACCGACTATCCGAACACCGTCAATACGACGTGCGGTATGGTTGATACGATCATTACTGTTAAAATCTCCGTAAGTAACATAAATAGTAAATCCATCAAAAGCGTTGTCATCTACTCTCCTGGGTTCCTTGTCCAGTTTTTGTCTTCCCCAGACTCTATTCTCGAATGCTTCGAATAGATTCTCTGCAGAATTAAGTGCACCATCGGGATTATTAAAGCCAGATATGTCAGCGTGTAGACTTGTTAGCTTCTGGTAGTAATCCATAAGCTCTTCTCTCGTTGCGCCATCTCGTCTAGCTAACTCAGATTCAGCTGATAGGACTCTTTCTATATTAGCCATCTCAACTCCACCAAGCTCCTTTCCCCTAGTTGCTCCTCTTATGTCAGGACGACCTAGTTGTTTACTAGATACGAAGGGTGACACAAGTGGAGTTCCCTTTTGAGATTCTAGACGACGAAGTCTGTTAAGTACAGTATATAAATAACCAGACTCTTTAAAGTTAATCTGAAAACTACCCTGTACTAATACAGTACCCTGAGCTGTTGCATCAAAGAGTTGAGAAGCATAGCCATATATAGGACGTTTGTTTTGATTAAGAACGACTTGTAGTTCACAGCATTCATCAATAACCACATCTCCTATATAGAGATTCACCTGACTAGAGGCAAAGTATTCCTGATCATAAACAGTTGTTCTAGTTTGTGTACGTGGATTAGGTGGCATTTTTTAGAAAATCAAACTCCTCATCTTAACCTGAGTGCAAATATCATCTACCGAGAATTCAAATCCAAGAGACTGTAGGTTTAAATCTTTTAAGTCAATTCTTGTTTCATCTTCCATCAAGAGATATCCTTCGAAATAATCTGTTGCCGTGCCTACGCATTTAACCACAAGCTTTTTGACCTTACTGTTTGATAGTGCTGGGTGCGTATTTAGTTCAAGCTCTATCTCGGGAATGTCCAACGTAGAGTCTACAAACTTTATTGGATCAGGACTTGAAAATTTATATAGTGGTTTTTTACTCATGTTAGATCTCCCTAGAAATATGGATTATAGCGATTCTTAAATCTAGTCTCTGATGCATCTTCATCATTCTCTACTTCACCATAGTCACTACCAATAAGGTCTGATGCCTTGAGTGGCTTATCAGGTCTACGACCCTGAGCAAGAGCTTGGTTGTATGCTAGCAGTACTTCACTGTAACGTCGACCATCTTCTGTGGTTACTGGAGTCATAGGGTCTACATCTCTAGCAATATACTGGACAGTATTCTCTAATAGAATATCTTCTATGGACATAGTTTGACCTTCAGATACAAACTCTACTCCATAGATTGTCATCCTTGATAGGGATCCGTATTCGTTTGCAAACTGTATAGTGATATCAATAGGTGGTAGTTGATCTAAGATCGCTGCCTTAAACTTGTTATCACCATCAAAGTCTGAGGGGTCGTAGTCCAGAAGAGAGAATAGGACATTCTTATCAAAGACAGTAAAGATCATACTTCCAGCTATAGTGCGCTGGCCCCTGACCCAACCCTGAGGATTGGACTTACCGAAGGATCTAACAGGCCCCTTCTCTCTGTATGTTGAGAGTGATATTGTTTGAAGCTCCGCAAGTACCTTAGTTTGAAAGAACTGTCCCGACTCCTTTTTGGAATCAAGGGCGTCTTTCTGTTGCTTCCATCCATCTATTAATAGTTGTAGGTCTGATTTGATAGCATCTATCTCTCCAGCAAAAGCAGTTGGATTCTCTTGGACTGCGAAATACCTGCCAAGAAGTGTTTTACCAATAAACTGATTATAATTTATATTCACAGGCAGTGAACTTTCTATGCCAATAATATTATTAATAGGCTGTCTCCAGATGTTATTAAACTGAAGTTCATACTGAGTACGAGCAATTTGTCCACTAACGAGCTGATCTTGTAACGGTCTGATTAATCTAGTATTAGCCTTCAGGTTAGAGAGTATTGAGTTAACCTGTTCATATGAACCTATAGCTGCCTCAAGCTGTTTGATTATACTTATTGGTCCTTCATGATACTTGTGAACCAATACTTTTATATCAGCTCCAGAGTATGAAGATCCATTGAAAAACAACCTCTTAGACGGGCTTTCAATAGCAGTAGAATTCCCATTTCTATCAAGAGGGTTGGGACCATGAACATCAGATAGTTTAGTAGGATCTGTTATTTCAGAGTTTGTTGTTGCTTGTTTTTTAGGTATTGCCATATACACACTATACAAAAGAAGAAAGCCCAGGTCGAATTTTCGATCTGGGCTTTACTTCTCACTTGTTTGTGAATTTTAACTTTCAGCAGCAGCAACTTCAATAGGGGTACCAATGGCATCGATATTGGGGTTGGTGAGGTTTTGCCAGTTAATTACTTGACGGGCAACAAAGGTCATCTGCTGTTCGGATACGATGTCATCAATAGACACACCGTAACCCTCGTTGAGGATCTCCAATTGGAAGATTCTCATAACAGCAAGAGCACCATACTCATTAGCTGCGGCTAGCGTAACATCAAATGGAGGAATTTGATCAGCATACCACGGAGCAGTAATTGCTTGATCACCACCTACGTTTTGAATATTAGATTCTGTACGTAGGGCAGCTAGAGACTCACGACTCTGAGCAATACCTTCATTAATATTAGGCGTCTGGTTTGCACCAGGGAAAGCCTTTAGCTCCTCTTTATCAGCAGAGAAGTTTAATTTGTTAGCATCCGAAGTTGCAAACGCACCAAACGTACCGATAAGAGCACCACGATCAAAGACAATAAAGATAAGAGTACCGGCAATACCCCTCTTTCCGCGAGCGAAAGCTCTTGGATCTGCCTTTCCCATAGTATAGATAGGAGCCTTTTCACGAGTGATTGAGTAACTGATAGCTTGAAGCTCACCAATTACAACATTATTAAAGACAGCTTTAATATCAATTCCTGAGAATGAATTATAGGACTGTCCGATAGCTGCAGTAGCATTAGGCATATTTTATCACTCCTCCTATTAGGTAGCGGCCAAAGCAAGTGTTACGTTGATTTGTCGCAATTCGAAAGCTGGGACGATAACTAGGTTAACATCAGCTTTACCTTCGATTCGTTGTAATGACGTTGAAGTCACGCCTAGCTCAAATCTGTTCAAGACTCCAGCTTCTGCCAAGTCGCCGAGAGCTTGACTGATTGCTGTTTCAAGAGCTGATAGCTGAGCAGAGGTGACACCTTCACCGAGGAACGGTTCACCAACTAGTCTTACAGTATCCAAGACAGCTTTTACGATTGCCATAGTACTACGGCGTGTGTAATCACTATCAGGACGAGCTGCGGTAGGTGCATCTGCCACAACGACACCCTTTGGTTTTTCTAAGAAGTGGACGTATCGCTTTCCAGCAAGTGAGTCAGTCTTAGAGTTAGCCAAACGGAATGGTAATTGTACGTTTGCAACAACCTTGTTAGTAGCAGCAGAAGCTGGAGCTAACCTGGTTAATAGACCTGCATAAGATGCAGCTCCAGAAGCAGAGTACTGTTGTGAACGTGCTGGGTTACTAACTAATGGATATGCAGAGACAACATCAAGATATTTCCCGATATCAACTACAGAGCTATTAGTATCTAGTAATTCTGCACCATTAAGTAGTCCATTGTCAGTAGCGATGAAGCCACCATTAACAGAGCCATTTCTGTAAGCTGGTAGCGTAGCCTCAGCAATTCTACCTGCTAAGAACTTATTACCTAACAAGCCTTTACCGTTAACAGTAATACTGGTTGTTCCAGCTGCACTTATTGTAGTAGTAGGACTTGATCCAACCCAGAGGGCAACGTCTTTCGGAGAGAAAGAGTTTGGAGGTAATACACCAATTGATCCATGCATCTCAGTGTTTAGGTGAGACTGTTGGAAACAGAAATATGCTAGTTGATGTGCAAAGTTTACTTCACTGAAGCTACCAAGAACAAGATCAGCAGCGGAACCTGCAACAGCAGCAGCAATTGAAATGTCGCCAGCGTCGATGGCAGTTTGGGCTGAGCCACTAATGCCTTCAACAGTTGGAGTAATTTCAGCAACGCCGTCTTCATCCATGTCCCACCAGTAGTAATGACGACCTTCGAATTCTTCCTGACGGAACATTCCAAGCATGTCATCTAGACCACCAAGTGTGATATCAGAATGTGCAGTGATACTAGCCATTAAGCCAGAAACAGTTGCACTGTCTGTATCTCTGATGTTTTTATCATCCAAGAATACATTCATAGGAAGAACAACATCTAAATCAGCATCTTCAAGTAAGCGATAAGCATCTTGAAGGGCTTCATAGGTTTGCATCCTATTTAATGTTAGACCATCATCACCAGCGGTGATTGTTGTTGCAAGGTCACCATTAGGGGTTGCAGAAAGAGGGACCTGGTCAAGCTGAACAGCACTATCTTCTGGATTACCAGAGGCAAGTCCAACATCGTCACCAGAGCCTAGAGCTGCACTAATAGTTACGATAACCTCTCCTAGATCAACACGAGTAGATGGATCTCCAACTGCTCCGCTGTCATAAACAAGAAGATCGTCAGCAACACGAAAAACCCTTGCTCTAGATGTGGAAGTTAAGTAATGAACTTTAAATAAAGCTCCAGCAGTATCGTCTTTAGCGATAGTTTCAATAACAAGAGCACTTGAAGCTAAGCCTGTTAACTTAGCAGCAGTAGCACCTATTCTAAATAGTCGTAGGTTGGATGCACCAGTAGAGTTAGCTTCATACATACCACGAACAAGTGTGCCAGTGGTACCATATGTGGAAGCAGCATCAGAAACCCTTACAACTGTAAAAAGCTCCTCTGCATCACCCTGGGCAGATGTTCCAAGAACAACTACGATAGGGGCATCGTTTGTATTAGGGATGGTTAGGTTTCCATCGAGTTTGGTATCGAAGATACCAGGTAAGTTCTCAAAGGGCATTTAACTTCTCCTCCTTATTTATTCTTCTGAGCCTGAGCGGCCGACAGAGAGATCAAGATAAATATGTTCTAATTGCTTCTCATCTACTGTAGTTATTTTTTCAGTACGAACAAAGTATACAAGTCTTTGACCATATACCCTCTGTCCATCATTATCCTGAAACACATCTTCTTGCGAATAATATAAGACTCTATTCACACCTGACACTCTGAAAAACCAGATATACTTTTCCATGAACTCTTCAAACCAAAAGGCACGCTCGATTGCTTCCTTATTAGTCTGAGCCCATGCTGTAAACCCGATCAGATTGTCAAACCATTTCCCCAGTATTGCCGTAGTGTAGCCAGGATCTGTTTTAGATAGCCTTTTCTCTCGCAGGATTGGACGCCAATTTTTTGTATTGCCTTCCATCGGTGACCCTTCTGCGAAAGAACCTGGTACCCTTTTATCTAGGGATATAGTTATACGCTCCGTTTCTTGTTCTCTATTGGGTCTTTCCCACGATAGCTCAAGTTTTCTATTGATCGGAGGCTGCTGTCTTCTTTGATAATCTTCCATTGCTTTACTTACAAGTTCTAAAAATTGAAAATAGTTCTTAGACTGACCATGTGTTCTCGATCGGCCTACTGGATCTTGTGCGTTATCCACAATAGATTCCATGATTTGGTTGACATTGGTTCTAATACCAGGCTCTTGTTCTAGAAGAGCAGGCGGTGTATCAAATCTAGTATCGTTACTCATCGTTTATCCTCAGAGCCACTTGTTATTATCTTTATAACCGTTTGCTTTCCAGAACTCTAAACGTCCATTATCTAGACGTAATTCTAATAAAGCAGCAATAACATATAGTTCTTTACGCTGCTTTGGTAATACCATTTTACCTTCTTTGTTAAGTACCAATGTTACCAGTTTATCATCCTTGGTCAAGTCGTAGTCAGACTCTATCCAGAAGGCTCTTAGTGGGGTATTCATGATACCTGGAACCCTAAGAGATTCACGATCTGATCTTTGAGATTCAGTGTTTACCTCAGCATGGTAGAATCTAATATCGACTTCGTCCCAGAGGAAAGCTTCTCCGAGGCAACTATTACACCTTCGTTCTCTGTCAGGCTCTGCAGTTACAGGACTCACACATGAACACAGAATCTTTTGGCCTTCGGCATCTCTTCGAAATCTACGAAGAAATCCTGGCTGGAACTTTGAGATTTCAGGACACGAGCCCTCTGCAGTATTGTTAAACTCACTGCGAAGATCAATTTCAGTTACGCCACTCTTACTACAGTCTCCGTAAAAATCGTCTACTCTTCTAGGCATTACCAATCACCCCATTGTTTCCCTCTACGGGAACCATGAAGTCTTCCTCTTAAACTCTTACTTAAGCGACTATTTTGATAAGTTGTTTTTGATCTACGTGAACCAGTGGGAATGCGCTTGGCGTTACCTATTGGAATATCTCCATCAATTACAGGCTCCCAGTCTCTTCCTACTGTTGGCCTATCAGGGTCAAGTTCTCCCTTGATAACTCCACGTGGATTACGAACAGCTCTTGTTCCACCGCCTGACTCAACTTGTGATTGCCATCTCTTGCAACTGTCCATTAGCTGGCCGATCAACTCACCAAGAAGAGAGATATCATATTCAACTGAAAAGTCTGCTAGCCTCTTGTTCTTGAGTGTACCACCAGCAGCAGCTACGTTCATAGCTACAGAAAGAGCAGCTTTACATGCTGTGTATTCACGACGGGCATGGTTATAAAGTTTTGCATTAATAGCTGGTTTCATGAAAGTTATACAGTCAGCTTCTATGGAAGCTTCCAGTAGTGCATTACATAGTGTGTAATCAGATACGCCTTGTAACAGCCCACCTGCTTCAAGTCTAGCTTTTCTACTATCTGCATATAGTGGGTTGTATGCTGTTGTGAAAAAGAAAGAGTGTTCTTCTTCAAGAGGAACGCCAGCAAGGCTTTGTATCCCAGAAGAGAGCGTTACTTCAATAAGGTTGTTTTCACATGGGCCGAGTGTTGGATAATCTACAATCATCCCAGAATCTAGAACTGAATGAGAAAAGTTAACAGTTGTTAAGGTTCCCAGAACCAGTCCACGCCAGTGGTCAATCCAGGTGCCACCTGGGAACTGTGTAGTATATTCAAGTTGATATATACCATTCCCTAGGTAATCTGGTATTAAACCACTTACAGTAGGAAGGTCAGGACCAGGAGTTAACCCCGGTTCATACAATAAGACTTCAACACCAGATGCTTGAATAGGATTGCCAGCACTATCATTAAATTGTGCTCTTAATACTCCTGCCGTAGTTACTCTAATCGGTTGTCGTGTTGCCACTCATATCACTTCCTGTTTGTACTATATCAGAAAATTATTTTAGTCCTATCCATTTTGCGAATGTCAAGAGTTTAGACCCGACTCTCTCTCCAAAAGTGTCAGATGTGGTGTAGCTAGCAATCGGCTCATTCCAGACGTGTTGTGTTATGTGGGGTGCACTAATATGAGATCTATGATCTATTACGAAACCAGGTCCTGAATTGTCAGTTAGTTTTAAGATACCATCAAGGGCTACAGTACCATTAGTGCAAGACGAATCGAATGTTACTTTCCCCCCGAGGTTACCAATAGTAGAATCATTACCGCCATTTATATTAATAAAATTGAGTCCACCTGCATAGTTACGAAAAGCAATAGGGCTTGTTGTTCCATTGTAATCTATAGTAGCTGGATTGGGGCCTGGTATACCGCTTAGGCAATCAATAAAGTGAATATTCTGAGGGGTCAACAATCCCGAGGCCATAGTCTGTGTACCAGCTCTAAGTATACACCTATCGAAAAGAGACGGAAAAGTCTCAGAACCTATATTAGTTATGCTCTGTAGACCAACTCCTGTACAGAAAACAGGACCCCCTAATTCTCCAGTTAGAATCATGTCGTCAAATGTTGTTCTATCTGTTGAGCAGCCCGCTCCTAGTACCATGACAGATGTCAGTGGATTCTCTCCTCTGAACTTTAAGTTATCAAGATTATCTGTTGGGGAACAAACTATGGTTCCCCTAACAATAAAACTGTCTAGACCACGTTGGAAACCAATAGCCTTGGCATCTGCAAGATTATTAACTGGAGCAGAGTGAGTTCCAAGAGGAAACTCAATACCAGAAGAACCTGCTAATGGATCTATAAAAATATTACCGTCAAAGGCTGAAAGCTGGAGTTCATCTGGGTAAATAAGAGATTCTGTATTTACAGTAGTAAGCGGTCCAGAGTTATTAACTAACTTGCTTAACCCTCTAATTGTAAATACTCCACTAGTTACGGTATTGTCAAAGACAACTTGACCAGAGTTCATATCGACTGAGACACTGTGATCTCTTCCGTTATTAGAGAACGTTAATCCACCGTTATAATTACGAATAACCATATCACTACCGAGACCGGCAAAATCAATCGTGGCTGTATTATCGCCTCCAGCAACAGTAGAATAACAGTTGAACAAATGAAGATCTGCAGAACAATCGACTAGTAATGTATTATCTAGTCCACAGTTTTCAAATGTTGTGACCTCACCATTCACACCTATATTGCTCAACTCGCCAATAACTGAGTCTCTTATGTAAAGAGTTCCATCAACAACACCAGAGATTGTACAATCTCCAAAGGTCGTATTCTGTGTACTGACGCCAGAGGTCAGAAAGAAGTGACTGCGATTTCTATCCTCTCCTAATATTGTTAATTCGTCAGCCACACGAGTGGCTCCCATCGTCATACTGCCAATAACATAGATCTCATGAAGACCACGATTATTAGCAATAGCAACAGCATCACCAAAGTTATTAACAGGAGCAGATCTAAGCCCTACTGGATATTCAGTCCCGGAGAATGAACTTGTAATGTCTAAAGTAACCTGACGATTAAAGGCACCAAGTTGGACCTGGTCGGGAAAGATAACCTCGGAAACATCTACAATAGCAGTATCTGGAGTATTATCTAGAACCTCCATAATACCAGTCAGTCTCAAGAGACCACTTGTAACTGTACTATCAAGACGAATGCGACCGCCGCTAACCATGTTAAATTCTACATTTTCGCCACCAGTTTTATTAACTAGCTCTATGTCTCCATAGTAATTACGTACAGCAAGGGCCTTACCGCTACCATTAAAATCAATAGTTGGAGGCGGAGCATCTTCTACGAGACCGTCATTACAGTCATATAAAGATGTAAGTCCAGTTCCGGCAAGAGTTATAGTTCCTCCTAGGATACAACTATGAATATTAGCTTCAACAAATTGAATATCGACGAGGTGACAATCTCTGAAATCCGCTTGTGTATCAAAGATACCAGTGACAGTGGCTTCTCTAATCTCGACATTTACTGTTGATGCTGGGTCTAAAACAGTTAATAAGGTTCTAGATGCATTATCTCCAACTATTACGAAATCGGAGATATCATCGCCAAGACCAATAGTAGCATTACCCACAATACGTATCGTATTAAAACCTCGTGAAAGAGCAACTGTTCTTGCATCGGCAAAATTATTTGAGGGTTGTTGTTGTGTTCCTGTAGGATATTCTGTTCCTGTAATACCCTTTGTTGTATCTACTGTTACAGCACCATTAAATGTACTATGCTCAAGTTGTAATTGGCTTTGTATGGTTGCTGTTGTCGCCGCAGCTCGAACAGCTTGAGTTCCAGCAGTGGGAAAAATTGCGTCAATCGTAGTTTCAAACTCATCTACAGCAACAAGATTACCACCTGCAACTTCTACCTGGGTTACATTTAGGACTTTATAGATATCTCCAATTTCAAATTGATTATCCGTACCTCCGCCTAGAAAGTCTGTAGTTATTTGAGTTTCTGAATCAACAGTAAGTGCTGTAGCAATAGAGCCATCTGTTAGGTTCATTACCCAGGCTCCAGGTACGACCCCTGAGCTAACGAACTGAGCGCTTGCATCTTGCAGTACAGCACCTGTTGTGTCTAGAGAAGAAGACAACCCGCTGGTTGTCCAAGTCTTACGAGATTGGAAACCAATATGGGCATTCTGTAATGTTGTTGTCACTCCAACAAACGTTCCGCCACCAAGGTTTTCCTTACCAGCAGAATCTACGATTGTAGGATAGATCAAATTGGCAGGTTCCTGCTCAATATCACGAAGTGTATCGTGTAGATCTTGAATTGTTATTTCAGTAGAGGGGTCAGCAACAAGAATCAATCTTGGGTCGAGATTCCAAAGTACTAAAACATCATCTCTACTAGCCATTTACTCATCCCTTTTTTGACCTGTCACTCAACTCTTTTTGTAGACGAATAGTATCCTGTTGACATCTTTGGATTTTATCCTGAGCCACCTGGATAATATCTTCCCAGTCTGTAATTCTGTCATTACTAACCTTAACCTCTTCTTTGAGTGAATCAAGGTCGTACTGCATCATCGGTTCCATCCTTGAAACCTTAACAGGCATATTTGATCGAAAAGATTCTACTTGTGTAATTAGTAACTCTAGCTCGGTAATCTTTCTTCTCTCAACCCTAATCTGTTCTTGATAAGTACGAATATCATTTTGACCATCAATAGACCCCTGTAGGGATTCTCCAAGTTGAACGGCCAGCTCTTCCACAGAAAACTGTGGAAGAGCTGTAACCTCAAATCTAATTCCCATTTTAACTCCTTAGCCGGCGATTGAATCTGTAGTACGAATAGCTGTAACTGTTAAGTCAGAATCGGCAACTGTAATGTTCTTCTGAACGTATGGAAGAATACGAGTACCACCCACATCTGGATCAGAGAAACGAGCGCGAGCTATACAATTTGTATCTCCAACATATTTAATGTTTTTGGAGATTGTAGTCCCTGTTGCGACATCGTCAATGAATGGGAAGTAGATAGTATCTGCATCCACTAAAGCGACTACAGGAGCATTCATTTCCCAGGTATCAGCAGTACCGGCACTATGCCAGTTCCCGCCACCACTCAAAACACTTGTTTCAATTGAATCATTATTAATCTTTCTTAGAACAATAGCATGTTCAGACAGTGTTGTGTTAGTAATATGCATTCCGATTCTAGGCTGACCTGCAGCACCAAAGTTTGTAAACGCACCTATATCTGTTAGAACAGTAGCGCTTTCGGAACCAGTAGTTGTACCAGTTGACCAGGCACCCTGATCCAAAGTAACTGTAGTTGCAGCAACTGCACTATAAGCAAAACGATACTCCTCTCCAGTTGTCGAAGATGTATCTACAACACGAACCCAACCAGTAGTAGGAACGTCAAGAGCGACTGTCGAATCAAGTGGAATAGTGGCAGCACCGATACTAGCGCCTGCAACACCAACACCATTTTGGTTCTTAGTAACATCTGCCCCACCGGCTGTATCCACTTCAAGTAAAGCAGCACGATCGTTAGCTACTAGTCCAGCAAAAGTAATTGTACGAACAGTAGGAGGAATAATCTGAGCACCTGTGAGATCAATAGTCTCCCAGTTGTTAGCATCAGCCGTTGGGACATTAATAAGAACAACGCCCTGAGCAACGAACCAACGACCACCAGCAAACGTTCCGAATGGAGCAGCTGTATTGTCAACCACACTTACGACACCAGTTACTGGTTCATTAATAGTAATATTGTTTAAAGCTAATGCATTAATTTCTGCAATAACGTCATTGTCTGCAAAAGTTCCAGTCACAGCTGTAAGAACACAGACACCTGTTGTTCCAGCAGTGATGGATGTTACAGTTCCGTAGGCACCAGATCCATTAGTTACCAGGTTACCTTCAGTTGGTTGTGTACCCTGACCGCCATCATAGTTAAAGATGATATCACCAACACCGCGATAGAATTCGCCGGCTTCATTCTTGGATGCATGTGCAGAAGGAAGTAGTGTATCTTGTGTATCTGCAACCGTACCGTCTTGGTTACCCCGAGCGGTTAGGAACATTACACGCTTATATACACTAGCTAGTGTATTATTTGCACAGTCAATGGTGCAAGCATACTCTTCATTAGTAGAGTCTTCGTTCACATCTACCTGGGCATCAGCAAAGGTGATTGTAACAGCACCAGCACCTGGATTAGCAAGAGCTGGGCCAGTTGCAGTTGGCGTTCCATTAACTTCAAAGTCATTAGTTGAAGAACCTCGCGTAACAAGGTTATCATTATTACTTAGCTGAATAAGAGTTCTATCTGTAGTAGCAAGTGGTTCTGTGTCTCCAAGTAGGAAAAATCCAATAGTACCAGTTGCTGCATTACCATTACTAACTGATGTAATCACAGCGCGCAAACGACCACTTGGACTTGTTAATCCATTTTCAATAATATCTCCAATAGCCATATCTGTTCCAGCACGGCCATCAAAAGCTACTGTGTAGGGACCATCTTGAGCATTCAAATCTGAAGCACCAGAAGAGAAGGGAACAACGAAGTTACCAACACCACCGGTCAATTCGAAGTGAGAGAACACTTTCGAAAACTGACGAGCAAAAACAGCAAGTCTCTGACCATCAATAGCGTTACCCGCTTCTTGAGTTTTAACAAGGATATCGAAGTGTCCTAGTCCACCCAAGAGGTTAGGAGAACTGGTAAAATCAACGTCAGCATCCCACCACTCATCAAGTTTTTCAATTCTACGCTCAAAACGAGAATCCGCATCGGGGTCATGGAAGGCAGCGCCGCCCATGTAATCATCGTCCTGACCAACATAAATATCCGTATTAGCCTGTAGAGAACCAACTGAGAAGAGGTTCGACCAGACAGATTCACCTGTTTCAATACCGTTGTTAGTTTCCAGAGTGAAGTCTGGATTTATACCAGTTGCATCGTCATCTACAACCTCAGAGGCTGAGAATTGAGTTACGGATGTATTCCTAACCCATACGATTTGTCTGACAGTATCTACTGCAAGTATAACGCCTGTTGCACCAGAAGAAACTCCTGTTACAGCTTTTCCGATATCAGTAGCATCTGGTGCAGCAGTTGCTGACGCCCATCTAAGTCCAGTGATGCCAGTAGCCCCAGACTTAGTCCAGCTAGAAGTTTGAATGGATCCACCATACAAGGCCTTCATTGTCTCATCGTCAATAAACCACTGATTAATCAGTGTATACTGAGTAGGAGTCTGAGCAGACATAGGGATTTCATATTGCAAAAATCCTGGCTCATCAAATGTATCCTGAAGATATGAATACAACTGATTAACAGTATAAATACTAGGTGGTCTGTCGTTTACGAATGCAGTATCGTAGGTAATTTTTTTATCGACAACGTCGATTGTAATATCATCTTGAATAGCCAATGAAGATCACTTCCTGAGAGAATAATAAGGCATGTTGCCGATACAAATATCATACTAAAAAAATGTCAATACTCAAATTTACTAAGAATTATTTACATCTTCTATCCACACAACTGTAGTCGTCAATCCTGTACCAGTAGCAATAGTTCCTTGATTATTAAACGGCAGATATTTAACAGTATTGTTAAGGGTTATTGTCTCCCCTTTTGGCTGAACACCACCACCAGTAGTAACCCTTGCTCTAATATAATAAAATGGCCCCTGGGTATTAAATGAAGTCGTCGCCCAGTCACTAGGCGCTGTAAAAGACACAGTATTCCACCCAGATGTCTGGAACGAGTTTGTATTATCAACTACAGTAAGGGCCGACCAAGCAGCTCCGATCCAGTACTCCCACGCCAATACATAAGTCGTTCCTACAGTTGTTATGTCTAAAAGGACCTCTGAAAAAGCTGCTAATCCGCCAATATAAAACGCATCATTCAGTGCCGGTACGGCTGGTAGTAAATTAACATCATTCGCAGTGCCAGTACCTGTGCCTGTAGTAAAGTTTCTTGCCGCATTAGTATAATCAGTATCCACCCCTCCTTCGTCATGTTGAATTGCAGCATTAACAATGCCTGCATTGCGTGACTTCACGTCTACGTTCTGAGGCGTAGTCCCTCCAAATGAACCAGTAATTTTACCAGTGCTGTCAGCATATCCGGCTAACAACTCAACACCATTTTCGGCCCCACCATTACCAATCATAACTCCGTAAGAGCCCTCTGTAAGATTATTTATCTCTAAAGAGACAGACACATTTACTACAGTAGAGCTACTAGTCCCATTTCTATAAGTCGGAGAAGTTCCTCCCCCAGCAATATTTATAGTTACTAAACCACCTGAGTTATTATAAATGGCAGCACTCGTAGACCCAGTTATTCCATATCCTGTAAAAGTATTACCTGTAAATGTATAGGTACCAATTGCTGTTATTTCTATAGCATGCCCAGTGCCACCGGTGTTGTCAAAAACGTGATCCTCTACCTTGGTTAAATCATTAGTGGTTATAAAGGCTACCGAAACTGCCGTCGCATGCAAGTTTGTGCTTCCGCCCAATATTTTATCACTAGCTACACTTAAAGCTACTGCTGTAGAATTCTCAAAGACACAGTCTGTAACAGTTATACCATTAGGCTGTATATCAGCACACTGCACAAACTTACAGGTACTCACAGTTGATTGAGCACCAAACTTGACCAAGCTGCCAAAAATAAATGTATTAGCTACAAAACGACCTGTATCGCCAGTAGCTAGGGCCGACATGTCAAAATCAAAGGGAAGAGCTGTGCTAGCGCCTTGCCAAACTACATTTTCCAAATCTATATTAGATACCCCGGTCGTACCATCATTACCTATTACCTTATAAAAAGTACTTGCTACTGGCAAGTCACGGAAAATAACAGTTTTTGTATTATCTTGAAGATAAATAGTGCTAGCGGCATTTCCAAACTGCATTGCTCCTGCAACAGAAAACGCCGTACCGCCACCCAGGTCAATAAATGTGCCATAAGCGCTGGTATCTGCAGATGCTAAATTAGCAAGTGTGAGTCGATCTCCCGAAGTTCCGCCAGTATACCTTAATCCAAAATCATTATTTGCATCACTACGTCTTACTGCGTCAAAATACTGATTTTGAAGGAATGCTTCTCCTTTAGAGGCGGTAACATTATAAGCGCTTCCTACACGAGTAAATCCAGTGTGCCCTGGCTCAGTACCGTAATTAAGATCAGATGCTGGACCGGTACTGTCTATGTTTAAAACATAGTAATACCAGCCTCCAGAATAACTTTCATCTGCGCCTGTTGCATACCACAAGCCCCTATTGGTATTATCCCCTAAATACAAAGATACTCCACCATCAGCCTTATTATGCACAGGATAAAGAGCACGTAACCAAATTCCCAAATGCCTATTTGCTCCACTAAAAGAAGTCACTTGTACATACATTGCAGAAAAGTCGCTGGTAGCAGGATTTGTTGAGCCTACTGCTCCAGAGTACCCACAGGCATAGCATCCGGCTCCTTCTATATTAAGGTCAGCATCATTATTGGTTGTATTAGAATTACCTGTAGCCTCTAATACAGGATTACCTGTATTGGCAAGATCAATGGTGACCATTAATGCTGCAATGGTAGCTACAGCCATTTTTTTACCCCCTTATATCAACGCAAATAATTTATGAATAAGCCAAGCTCAGTCGGCTATCCCAAATATTATCAAATAAAGCATCTCCGTCAGCCCAAGTTATTGATATATCCTCCAAAGGGCCCGTCTTTATAAAAACAATTCTCTGTATTCTCCAAGAAGGAGCTGAGCTCGCCGTACCAGGCAAAGACTCTCCTATATACAGAGGAGAGCCGCCTGGAGTTTCATCTATTTCTTTATTATACATATAATTCTACACTCGTAAATTCACCAGCACCACCAGTAGGGTTGGATGCATTAGAGGAAGTCAACTCATTCCATGATGGTCCTGAAGTAATAATAATCCCTAACAAATCATTGATTTGAAAATCAGGATCTGTACCATTATTTCCGGTGCGCACAAATAAAGACACCTATATCCTCCAAGCTATTTCAAGGCCAACGACGGGGCTCTCAGTAGGTGATCCCAAAGACCAGTGATCAGGTGGCTCTCTGGGTAATAAAAAGCGAGTTTAAGATCAGACATTTTTCACGCTGGTAGATTGTAGGTTAGAGAAAGTCTATCGTCCCAAACCTGATCAAAAGAAGTACTACTATTGGCATATAACTTGATCAATTCCTCATCGCCACCGCCACTTTCATCTAAACGATAGATTCTCCATGAAGCTGCTGAGGTTGCAGTTCCAGGGGTGGCCTCCCCTACGTAGGTTAACTTGCCAGGATTAACCTCATCTAATAATAATACTAATGGCGTCGTTCCCATCTCTACTGCCTCCCAAGAAGTTCCATTTCCAATATACAACTGATTAGTTGTTGTGTCATAGAAGAACTCCCCTAATCTGGTTTCAGCAGGAAGACTACTGGCCTGTGGAGAGGTTAAGCGTCCGTCTGTTAAATCCCAATCATCACCAATAAGATCTTGGAGAATCATGTAGTCAGCTATATAAGCGTCTGCTCTTTCTCCTAGGATTCCTGTCTTGGACCACTCAAGTCCAGAAGTGGTGATAGCGTCGTATAGATCTTGTGAGTCTCTTAATCTCCTAGCATTGAACTGACCATCATCAGCAGGGCTATTAATGGCTTGATCTGGATCAGAAGCAGATATTAGTAGCCAACCAGATGCAGTGGGAACTGTAAGCCCAAGATCATCTACATCAACAGATGGGTCTGTTCCAGTGTTTCCTGTTCTTACATATAGTCTAGTTGCCATATCAGGTAACTCTCCATGCTACTTCGATCCAGGTGTGAGGATCATTAGCTGTGCCTTCAATATAAAACTGTAGCAAATCACCCTGACTAAAGTCTATGTTAGTAGATACATCCTGGTTTCCCAATCCTGCTGTTACAGCTAGAGATGTAAGATTTGTTACAGATCCATTCTTTCTAACCCTGAGTGTGAAAGTATTGGTTTTGCTATTCTCAACGGAGACCATGGTTATAGTTCCCTTTCGAGCCATTCTTATTCCTGTCTTTTGAAGATTAACCCCATCTTCTGTGAATAAAAGAACGTTCTTAGCTTTTCCCCTTTTACCACCTGCAAAAGTATTTCTCGCTATTGTTAAGGTCTTGTTGCCCCGTGTTGGGTCTATGTACACGGGATAACCATTTGTTATTATCAGGTCACCAGTAGTGCTGTTACCATCAACGCCGATAATCTCGTGCATTAAGATATGGTCAGATATTGCCTTACTGTTTATCTTAGACATTAAAGAGTGGCCCCTATGGTAGGGAACTCACTTAGGCCAACGATTAAATCATTTTCTAAATTCTCATCATCACGACCATCATATGTAACTGATAATATATCATTACTAGATCCGTTCATTACGAAGTCGTCATAACCTCCAAGCATCAGAACAGAATCAACAACTCTACTTCCACCCATATCGAGATTGAACCTCTGGAAGCTTACTGATAAGTGTAGTCCGCGTTTTCTTCGTTCAGCTAAAGATCCATATTCACCTGGAATACTAGTAGGATTAGCTTCTCGTTTTTCATTTACACTAATGCAGTGAACACCAATGACCTTGCCATTAGAGTTCTTATAGATACGAGTTATTGTATCCAGTAGTGAAGTTCCTACTTGTCCCATTAGACATCAATCCAAAGTTTGTTTCCGCTTACTGTTAGTATTTTAGCTATAGGCCCATCTACAGATGTGATCGATAGGTTTGGGTGATCGATAACTGGTTCTGCTGTTACCTGCACTGTTAGATCTGAAATAGTAGCAGGATCGATATTGTCGTTGAATTCAACACATATCCTATCGTAGGCTTCTGGTTTGAGATTAACAGCTAAGTCTGCAGGGGTATTGCTTAAGACTTTAAAATCTATAGTTGGCAATAGGGCAGCGGGAATAGGTATTCCAGTAGGGGATGTTGCGGTCTCACCTGCTACTGGGACGATTGTTCCTCCACCTGTTGTGAAGCTAAATGTTTGGTGACCTTCAAAGAATTCAGGATCTTTTAATACAAAGGTCCACTCGTCTCCAGTCTGATAAGTTCCTTCTTCAAATCGAATATTCGTACCTTTAATAAAGTTAAGTGTATTGATATGCGTAAAGGCTGGACCGTGAAGATCCATAGGTACACTATCTAACCACCACTCAGTTTGAGCTTCTGCTAGAATGCCAGATGTGGTTACTCGAATATTTACCGTATCTGTAGTTAATCCACCAGTGTAAGTTCCATCTACGACAGGTACACCTGTTGAGGTATTACCTCCTGCAACTACAACATCAAAGACAGATCGGTTTTTCGCACCAAAGTCATCACCATCTGTTAGGTCTTCATCACCAACAATATGAACAATATACTCAGTATCTGGAGCAAAGGGTTTATCAGGTAAGAAGGTTACTCTAGTCTTATAGAGTGTTCCTAAACCAGTAGTATCTGTTGTGCTGACTGGTAATCCAGTAGAGGGATCAAGTCTCTCAAAAGTATACGTACCAGGAACAATGCCCTTGTACCCTGGACTTTCTAGGATTGAGGTTTCTGCGCCTTGTTGAAGAACGTCTGGTATATATGAATTGTAAATTATCTCATCTGTATCTGGACCTTCTACTATAATAGTATTTGCTAAGCACTCTTCGTCCATAGCCCTGTTGAAAGTAATACGAATACTATCAGTTAAGATAGTGCCCACAGTGTTATCTGCAGGAAATACACTTTCTACAATGTCAGAGATTAAAGTCATTCAGGAATCAGCTCCTATTCATCTGTTACTTCCAGGTCAGTAAAGTCATCTTCTGTTGCGGGTCTTACAACAACCTTTCGTTCATCTTGATCTGTTACTTCAGATACAAAATCACTATTGATTGCACCTACACGTACAGGGTTAAGTTTATCACCAACATCCTCAGTGCCAATCTTTTGGGTTACAAGACTCTGTAGATGATCAAGCCTGTCGTTCACAACCTTTAGTAAACTGCTTCTAGGTTTCTTTTTCAACTGCTCTTGAACCTTAACAGCTCTAAGTAGTTGAAAGTTATTACTACCTTTTAAGTCTTTTTTGAGACTTGCCATCGGTAGCTTTAGTAGATTTTTAATCTTTTCCTCTTCTGCATCTTTATTAGGATGAACAAGTGGTTTCTGATCTTGAACTGCTGGTTTAGAAACTTGAATTACTGCACCTTTAGTTTCTTTATTCACGTTATCTACTTTAACTTTTTTAAGAAAATGTGCATTATTGATCCAGCCCTTTTCCTCTTCTGACAAGGTCGCAGGGTCAAAGGATATGGGTCCTCTATCTTCTATACTTAAGTGGATCTTCCCAGGCACTATGAATAGGGGTGCTTCATCTAATTCAATCGTTGGCATATTGTCAGTCATTATTACTCCTATAAAAAACAAACGCGAGGGCGGTTAAGCCACTCGCGTTCATTATACCTAATTGTTAGTAAGCTGTCAGCTTAAAGAACACTATCAGTTGGGCCGATTGGTCCTAGGCTTGAGCTAGCTACATTAAGTGTTGCTTGAGCTGGGAGAACAACTTCGTTTGGAACGACGTGTACGTTCTTCATAGTTGCAACAGCTTGTCCTTCGTGAAGGATAGCGATTGCATAACGCTCGCGCAATTTGATTTTCTTAATTTCAACTTTTGGATCGTTGAATTCTTCGGTAGTAATATCCTCATCTACGATAAGGGCGCCAAGTTCAGAACTATCAAACATGTAAATGTCAGTTAGTCTAGTACGTGGATCGAAAGGTACGAATGGGGATACTACAATCCTGAAGTTCATACCTAAGTAACTAGGTAGTGCTGGAGCGCTGTTCATTGTCTGAGAGAACTCAGTCAAGCTACTTGGAGTAGCAACGCCTGTGCCATCGCCAGGGGCGATAACGTTTTGACCAGCACCGCTTCCAAGTCCGCCCTGTGAGGCTTGTGGATTAAACTGCTGATTAACCTGACCAGTATGATTAGCGAAGAAAGTTCCGCCGCCACTCATAAGAGCGAACATACGTAAGGTTGGATCCTTGACAAACATGATCCAGGTTAGTGGATGCATAAGCAAGGTATTTGGCATAAAGCCCTGTGTCATAACCTGACCGAAGCAATCGAAAACGTCATCCATGGTTACAGAACCATTTGGAGCGCCATCTAGGCCTCGTCCAGTAGTAACACCCTTCACAGATTGTGCTGGAGTTACGTTATCAAAGACAGTAACACCCACAGAACGGATCATATTAAAGATCTTTTGTTCTTTGTGGCGTGCTAGTGCCCTACCGGCTGCACGGAGATGCATACCAATTACATCGAATTGGCTGTAACGAACCATCTCATCAGTAACTTTAACGGCTACACCGCTTTTACCGATTGTGGCTGTTACGCTGCTTCCGCCCATTGCGAGTCTCTGTTCTGGGTACTCTTGCCCTTCTCCGATATCAGCTGCGACCAAGGCACCAACGGCTGGGAAGGTGATGGTTTGACCATAGCTATATTGAATTCGCTGAAGTAAAGAAGTTCCCACAAGAAGAGGCTCTTGTGCTTCACGCACTACATTGCTCATTACTTTTGGTAAAAGCATAGGTGCGTCTGGAACAGATAGTGCGTCACTAAGACGTACCAATCCGCCAGAGATAGAATCACGACCCGTACGCCACACATATTCCATCTGGGCTGCGTCGTTAATCTTAAGCTCATCTATTGACATAAAATCATTCATTCTCTGTTACCTCCCCTTAGAACCTAGTTAGGTTGATACGTACTACAGTGTCTGCAGCGCCAGCATAGTGGACATTACCACGTGCTCCACCAGTAGCTGTACCAGGCATCTCGTCAAGTTGACCAAGATAAGCAGGTTTACCACCAGTAGCATCAGTGCTAATTGCAGGATTGTACGCAGTACGTACTCTTTCAAGTAAGTCTTTAGGACCGACATCGCGATCTAAGACCTGTCCAACGATAAGACCCATAGCACGAGCGACATTAGCGGATTCGTCTCCACCAGAAGTGTCGCCTATGTATAGGTTAGCGGCGGATGCCAAGCGGAGGTTAGAGTCTGCATCAAAAGTGAGCAAGTCTCCGCACTTGAGGTCGCCAACAGCACTTGCAAATGTCGAAACAGTTGAAGGCGCAGCAGCGTAATGGCTATAAGTTAGTGTGATACCAGTTGGTTGAGAGGTTGCATATACAGTAATGTCACCATTAACAGTATCTACATGCCAATCACCACTAGCTACAACTTCTGCTTCAGTGGCTTTCTGATTAACAAACAATGTAGCCGAAGCTCCACCTGCAAATGCCATTGCAGTACGTTTGGTACTAGTAGCTAATGGAATATTAGCAACTGGATCAGATTTAGAAACATTAGCAACTGGAACACCAAATGAAAGTGCTTCAGCCGTAGTCGTAGCAGGAACAAGTGGTAGTTCTAATACGTAGTCACACAGGATGGCTACCTGATGCTGCATATTATAGTTGTGATTTTTGTATAGAGCTGGGTTAGAACCATCTCCACCTGCCCATTGAAGATACGCATAAGGAGCGACTCCAACTGGCTGAGAGATGCTGATTGCAACACCGGAAACACCAAGGAACCCAGCAGCGTCAATTTCTGCTGCAGTATATCCACGAGTAGATCCAGCGTCAGTAAGTTCTGCTGTAGTAACAGCAGCACCTGTTGCAACGTTGATCGTTCCAGCGGTTACGTCCCGAGTGGTATAGGTAACAACGTCACCCGATCCAGCTAGTTCAGCTGGAATTTTTAAACCCGCAGGAACAAGATCACCGTTAGGGTCACAAGCTACAACTTTACCTGGCATAATCACGAAATAATTTTCATAATGCTTATCAGCGAACTGGACAGGCAGCCATTCAGCTGGTCTGTATTCAATCGCTGGGCGAACACCTTCAGAGTGTTCAACATTAGGAAGAATATTCCCTACGTGATCCCAAGTCTTGTGATTAGCCTCATATTGGCCAAAAGCGTTAAAAGACATATTCTTTCTTCCTCCTCTTAGTTATCAAGATCTGGCTTTGGTTGAGCGAAACCCCTTGCAACTGCATCTTTATAAAAAGATTTAGCTTTTATTGGGTTCTGCTCCTGAACTAGAATACGGCGATATTCATTGTCTGCCCAGTCTTGCGATCGGAAAGTAGGCTTTGTGTCTACCTGATCTTTAGTTTCCTCAGTAACGGAAGGCGTTGTTACCTCAGTTGGATTGTCTACGGTTTCTTTAGGTGTTCTAGAGAGTCCGTCATTGACTTTATCAGCAATGCGAACCATGTCAACCTTCCCTGAAATTGTTTCTAGTGAATTGTCAAGTACCTCATCGCTGATTTTTGAAAAATTATCCTTAAGATCGTCGGTAAGCGTACCTTCTAATGTGTGTAAGTTCTCAAGTCTTGCAATCTTCTGACTACGTAAGCTGTGATTAGCATTTACGAGTTGGTCAGTTAAGACTTCAATGTCTGAGTATGTTGCACGCAACTCTTGGCGAAGAGCAGTTAATTGGTCATTCTTGTTTCCAAGCTTGTCTTCAAGCCTAGTTGACTCTGCAACTTGAGCATCGAATTCATCCTGAACAACAACTAATCCAGTAAGAGCTAAGGCCTTGCGTAGACCATCTTCACCAATGCGTTCTGCAAGTGAGATAATCATCTGCTTTAACTGGTTAATCTCTTTATCCTTAAGAGCGGGTGCTTCGTCCATGGACTCTTCATCCCAGGGGTTTCCATACAGTCCAAGATCAAGAGTATTAAGAACTGAGCGTACAAGGTCTGCTGTCAGGCGAGAATCCTCTACTTCTTCAGGTGTTTCCTTGGCAGAGTCTTCAACTTTCGAGTCGGACTCTACACAATCACACCCCATTGCTTTCGCTTTTCTGGAGACAGAAGTATACACACTGCTTTTCTTAGCCGATTCAACTGTTGAGCTGTCCATTAGTTTCAAAACTGCATTAACATGAGCACAGTCTACAACAGGCAGGGACATGTCTGGTCCGCAGAACGAACTCTTTGGCAACTTCTCACGGTCCTCAACCGAGAGCTTGTCTTCAAGCAACTCATTAAAAGCATCGTTAAGCAAGAGGCTTTCTTCGTCTGTTAAGTTAAAGTCATAGGATTGACCGTCTTGAACGCTAAAGATCTTATCCAGAATAGGGAGGACATCACCTTTAGATTCATTGTCATCCTGAATGACTTCTTTGTTTGTTTCTGAGCTATCTTCGGAGTCTGCAACTGTTTCAGCTGTGTCTTTAACCTCAGCTTCTACCTTAGCGTTTTCCTCTGCTTTTACAGTGGGCTCATCTCCACTCTCTTCAGAAGTTTTAACTTCATCTTTGACTTTGTCATCATCGGCCTTGGTATCAATATCCATTGCAGAATCCTCCTTGTGAAAGTAATCAGCGACAGGATACAAGAACATGCTTGCTTTTTTATCCTTTACGCTATCCAAAATACCATTTGATTCGATAGATAGAACACCTGAATGTCGATCAGCTGGAGTATTAACAAATGAATATTCGTCATAATCCAAGCTACCGGCAATAACAAAACACTTCTTGTCTTCATATACCTTTCCAGGTCTATGACCACAGTGTTCCTCATCTAACCAATTAGTACTACAAATGGAACATACGGCTTTGTCAGATATAGCTCCAACAGAACCGGTTAAGAATCTACCATCTAAAACTTTTTGGATGGCATCTGGGTCAGTAATATCGGCTGTTAGTTCAATGAAACCAACGCCACGATAATGCTTATCACCTAAGACACTATCTATTAGCTTAACCATTTGTAATTTTTCAATAAAAGATTTATCACTACCGCAGAAGTCTTTCCAAAAGTCAGAGTCAGCACGGCCAATATCCTTCTTTCTGGAATCTCGCAGTACGTGATTTTTGAACCTATCCACTACTTGACCAACAGTCTCTACATATCTTGATTGGACTACGCGACCAACTGGATCTTTATGATCTTCGTGGTGTACCTGGATTGGTTTTGGATATAGTTCAGTAAATGTTTTTGCGCCATCTCGCATCTTATCTGGTAAGTAGAATCCGTTATTTCTAGTTACGAGACCTGCATGAGTGGCAGCTAGTCTAATAACTAGGCCATTACCATTTACTTGAGTAGGTTGAACAGTCTCTGTTCCTGGCTGGGTACCTAATCCAGAAGGATGGGGTTCGCCAGTTTGGGGCTTAAAGGCGCCCATATAATCATCTTGTACTTTTTCAAAAGACTGCTGGTTGTAATCTAGAACTTTAAAATCTACTTGATCGCTAAATTCCCAACCTCTATCAGTTTTTCGTCCATTATCAATGCTCATATATAAGTCTACTCCTTATTAAAAACTTCGATCTCTGCTCTTGCACTTGCATGTAGCGGAGGGATTTCCTCTAGGTCGAAGCTAGATTGAATGGAGTGAGAATCTGCAGAGGCATTTTTACACTTATCACAAGAGTCCTCTGGGGCAGCAATTCTCCATTCACTAAACTTCAAGTCTCTAGCTGCTTCAAGAAAACCAAGGTTATGTGCTTTCCTAATCTCTACATCTTCCATGAATTTGTTTCTAAACCTAAATGAATCAAAGACAGCTTTAACTCTGTGGATTCTATCACCCTTTGACAGATCCGCAATACTCTGCCTATCTACAGCATTGATTGTATCTCTGATCAGTCGTTCTATGTAGAAATCTATACGTTGTTGGATCTTGGAACGAGAGCGAATAGACGCATCAATTTGTTGATTACTATCACTATTCAGTTCTTTATAACCCCTCATGAAAGCTGCACTTGCTCGGCTATTGAGATCCTTAGACATAGAATCTTGAGTTGAAATAGCAAGCTGTCTAAACAGGAAGAAGTCAAAACCATTCTTATTAACCATCTCTACAAGGTCACTCTCTAAGTCATTATACTTTGGGGTTAAGAAGTCTGTTGTCTTTGCCTGTGGCTTATTAGCAGCTGCAGTTTTTGCTCTTCTTTCTTCTGCTTGTAACTGCTCCTCTCCAGCTTCAACTCTTTGAGTTTCTGTTACAGAGGTAGACCTTGAAGCAGCAGCAGCCTTCGCAGCTGGAGTGAAGGGTTCATCAACAGCCTGGATTAAAGCTTTGGGCTCATCTATTAGCTTCCAGAATGTAGAATGCCACTCTGGGAACTGTTCTGCTAGATCCTCTATCTCTTGGGCCTCTAGAGAAGTTGGGATATCAAATGGCTGTCTTCCCATTCCAATTCTTGCTTCATGAATGGTAATAGCATTTTTTGCAAATAGATCTGCATGGTGATTTTCTTTTTTAATCTGATGATCTAAATCGATCTCTTTAAACTTAAGGAACACTTTGTGTTCTTGGTTTAGTACATCAGAACCGAAGTTAGATTCTAGTAAAAGCTCACTAACTAGAAAATCATTAACCTGACACTCTAGAGTTCTTTGAATGTCTTTTACAGAGTCAACAAGATTCTGTGACATATTATCAGAAGTAGCACGGTTTGCAGTATTACCCTGGATAGTAATAAGTTTATTACGTCTAGTTACGAAAAGGTGATTGGGAACATTATAGCAATAAATAATCCCACTATAATCAACCTCACTAACATCTCTCTTGATGTTCAAAAATCTGTTTCGAGCTTTTCGTTCCCTCAGGTTAGCTCTTAGGTAAAAGAAGTGACCGATTTCAGGACTATGTTTTTCAGAAATATTACAGTTATATCCAGCAGATATTAGAAGTCTCTGGATCAAGTCAACAACAAGCGGCTCGGTTACTCTCATATAGTATTCAAGTCCGCCACTTCTACTGTCTCTTTTTCTGAAGGCTACCTTCGTGAAGTTACAAGCGAACACCTTCCTAGCTGCTAGAGTAAAGTTCTCTGCCCAGCTAAAAGCCTCTACCGTGGTAAATTTCTTGAAGAATCCACCCAGAGTATTAGCATCAATTCTTATGCAGTTCTTATTTCCTACCTTCTGGGCTGTCCAAGGAATTTCCAAGTCAGATAAGACTTTGATTATATCCTCTTCCTGACCAGTACCCCTTCTTCCTTTTAAGAACAAGAAGTCACCTGGCTCGTTCCACATAGGTTCATTGCCAGCTATATAGCCAGCAACAGCAGCAAGACTTATTTCGTCCTTGTGAGGTAATTTAACATTTGCCTTGTCTGCAAAAGAGGTTGTACTAAGTAGGTGACACTTGTACCCAGCTTTGCCAGCTAAGATATCCTTTGCAGACATCTTGGTCCACATACATTCATCGTTTGTACAAACCCACATGTCATGATTTGGAGTGACAAGAATGTCTACTCTTGAGTTTTTAAACTTGATCATCTTACCAACATAAGGATTTTCATACTTATAATTAGCAATGTGAAATTCAATCCTTTTACTTTCTGGATTATAAGTGGCAATCTTTTCTTTTGTATGATCGATAGCCCAGTGGAATTTCCACCCAGATTCAGTTAGTGTTTGAGTACTAGAATCGTAACATTCACCTTCACCCATATCTACAGCTGAAATACCAAGACCAGAGAAGACTCTCTTCTTGAAATGTTCAAGATAACTCTCTGCACGTAGGGCTCTATTCTCTGTACCAATAAGTTCGATATTGTGTCTATGAGAAGTAACGATACCGCCTTCTGAAGGCATGTATTGAATTTCACGTCTGGCGATTTCAATTTCTGTCTCACCCTGTTCTGTAATAGTTGCAGGTTGAGCATCGCTACCTATTTGGTAATGGAATAGTGGAAATAAGTGTTGATATATAAGAAGTTCTATATTCTCTTCAATCTTTCTAAGAGCACGAATATCATCTATGACTGGAACTAGAGTGGGCGTCCCAAACATGAGACCTTCTTTCTTGTTGAAGTAGAAATGTACAACATCTTCTGCTGCAAAGATCTTGAAGCTACCATCATGCATACGTTGTTTCCAACGGCGGACCTTACCAAACTTGTCAGCATCAACCAGCATTGTTTCTGGTGGAGCAATAAAGTATCCAGCGATTGGCTGTAATAGCTTCTCTTTTCCGGGAACCTGTCTAGGTTGTCCACCTGATGCAGACTCTTTCCTTACTTTTACAAGAAAAGCATTGGATTTTTTAATCAATCCAGAACCGATGGCTTTGACAAGTTCATCTGTGGGGATACTTGTAGCACGTGCTATTTGGTCAAGTCGTGATTTTATATATTGTATAGTACGAGGATTTGGGCCAACGAATTCATAACCTTCTTTAAATAGTAGGCCAATCTTCTTTAGGTAAGCCTGATGAACATAGGAGTCGGTATCCTCTACGCGGCCAACCTGGGAAAGATCATATTCAGACTGTATAAAGTCACCACGTCTACCCCTGTCTGTATTATAGCTAAGAACATTTGGCTTAACAGGTAAAATATTAGCTGGCTGCTTGTGTTCAGGAATAGAAAAGCCCTTAAGCTCAGGGCGAATAACTGGACCACGATCTTTGATTCCTACATTAATATTACTATCTGAAATAATAGGAAAATTTACCTTATCTCCAAGTTGAAAACCAAAAATATTCATTCCCTTTTTAAACCTCTGTATTATCAAGTTCAGCCAAGAAGGCTGCTAGCTTATTGTCATCTGGGGTCTGTGCCTCAAAGAAACACTGTGGTATTACCCTTACTGGCGTATTAGCTTGAGTTATTATAGCATCAACTGCCTGATCTACCTCATTATTTCCAGTTGGATCAATTGTTATATTAGATTCTCCCAAAATATCGTTAACATTAGTATCAAGAACAAGCATGATATTATTTGTTGTCGTATCTACAGATATTAACACATTACTTTCTGGACCTAAGAATTCTTCAAAGAATTGGGTAAGAACAGAGTTTGCAGCCTCTGCATCTGGTATTTCACAATTCAACCCACCAGAAAGAGCCCGAACTGTAGCAATTAAAAATTGTATCATCCTAACAATCAACAGCTTATCATATTGTTTTGTTAAGAATTCCAGTGTTTCCTGTTGACCCCCACCGACAAACTTATCCAGTTCAGATAGTAACTCAGCAAGAACACTTTCTACCTCCACTACACCACTTGTAACGATTCTTTTCAGATGAAAAACAGAAGAGCCTAGACTGTTCTGCATATTACTTATGTAGTCATCATAGCTTAAACCTGCAGATCTAGCGCTTCGAAGTGCACCACTAACAGCTGGACTATTAAAATCTACACCTGTTAACTGCTCAGTGCCTGTTATGCCAGTGATCTGTTCTAGTTCATTAGTTCTGCTTTCAATTGCTGAAATGTTCTGATTCTCTAAGAACCCACCGGTTTTTATTTTTTCTAGTGATGCGCTTAGTTGTCCTATTACACACTGTAGGGGGTCCGTAACAAGAACCTTGTATTGACCAAAAAGCTGTGTGATGTTTGTGAATATAGGTTCAAATATAGGCTGAATTAACAGCTTCATTATGTCAGTGCTCTCCAGTATCTCCTTGGATGTCTGCCTATATAACATTGCAGACATGAGGGATATCATTCTTTGTATATCAGGAATGCAAACATCATTAAGAGCTTTTAGTAATAAACATGCATCTTGATATACGTCAGAGGCATTTAGCATATTCATAATAAAAGCTAACTGTTTTAGATAGTTCCCTAGTAGATCTTCAAGTGTATTAAGAAGGGTATCGTTTAAGCTAAGCGCCAAGTCTGCCCTAAATTTTAATCGTAGAGAGCAAGGGACACATTTCTCTAGCCACTCTAATCCCAAGCCAGACATTTGATTTCCAGCTGCAAGAATTCCAGAAGCGTCGATGGGAAGTTCCACGCTAATACTGGATTCTGAAGCTGCATTTAACAACTGTTGTATTATATCAGGGATTGGTGGTGATATAGCATTGGTAAGGTTTGAGCTGGCACTATCGGCACCCACCTGCATCATTACAGTGCAGGACATTAGACCCCCAATAACATTATCCTCCGCAGGCGCAGAGAGCATCTTCTTCTGGAAAAGTTTAGCGACCTGCGAACAGTCTTGTAGTTTCGTAGCTTCCATAATATTAAACGGGATTTACAGGAATACCTGGACCCACAGGCGACCCTGGCGCTGGAGTTGTTACATTATGTATGTGACCAGCGATTTTTGAGTTCACATAAAGAGATCTTAGTGGATGCAGCATTAAGAACATTAAAGGTATAGTTGCAATTAGATATGCAGGAATAGGTACAGGTGGAATAATAATAGACATCTGATTAAGCTCAGGTCGCCTATCTTCTCCTGCTCCCCCAAAGTTAGTTTCAGGACCAGGATTAACAGCAGGAATCTGATTTCTCTGCCCAGCATCTTTTCCGTGTGCTTTTAAATCAGACATACACTTTCTATACATAGGAAATGTTATTTCTGTACAAACTTTAATACCAGAGAGATTGGGCAGTTCTTTTGCGCAATCTGGAAACAACCTGGCGGCTGCTTGTGCTGTTGCAAACTCTTCTGGATTATCGGGGTTTAGTGTTAAGACAACATCTTTTGCACGATCTGCAATTAGCTGTTCTGCGATCACGGCTGCTTTATTTAAATTTGTAAACCCATCAATGAGCTGTTGTATACGCTCAGGTGTTTCTATTGGAGGAGTAGATGGAGAAGGCTCTGGAATAGTATCTACAGACCTTGGTCCAACGAACTGGATCAAGGGTCTCCTATTTAAAATAGATTTATTAAACGCATCTAGCACTTTAGATTAGATTCTCCTGGCCATGTAGAACAAACTGCACATCATCAAATGTTTGAACGTCTAGCCCTGCTGGGATTTCAATTCTTACCCAGAAGGGTAGAAAAGTAGATGTATCTGGAGATGATGGTGCACCTATATCTGTGAAGTTAATAGTGTTGGCTGCTGCTGTATTATCCCAGTCAGCCTGAGTTGGTTGATTGTCGCCCTCAGATAGCTTCCACGTAAAACTATCTACTGATCTATCAACAATATTATTACCGCTAGTATCCTGCACTGTCATGGTGATATTGTCGTAATAATAAAGAGCACTATTATTTCTGACATATAAACGAAACTGTTTATAGCCGCCTGATCTACCATCGAATGTTACAGCTAGTGGATTAATTAGATCGCCGTTCTGGGATAGTACAGAATCGTTACTTGCCAGTAGGTATATTGCTAATGCCATTTATATCACCTTAAATATTCTTGCGCTTGGGTGGACCACCACGTGCGCCTTTTCTAAAGTCGGAACCTCTCCCAGGGGAAACATTTGACCTACCTGGAATATAAGACTCTTTCCGTTGTTTTTCAACTGGTTCTGTCCAAAGCGGTAAAGATTCTCTTGCTCTATATCCAAACTGAGTCTTATTTGGATTTTCAAAGGCAGATCTGTCATTGTCTGGCTTAGCAGCCTGTGCCTGCTGTAGCTGAGTAGGTGCGCCGCTTCCCATGTTTGGATCAAAATTATTGTGTCTTATTGGAGAAAACAATATGCGATGATCTGATCCAGGCTTGCCAAACGAGGTTTTTTCAAGAGTGAAGGCAACAAGAGCTAGCATTAAGGCATCAAGATTGTGATCTCCCAAGCCCTCACTGTTTGTAGCATACACAAACTGTCCAGTTGGAGATACGTTCTTGACTATGTAACCCATCAACTCTGCTGCCATCTGAATGTCACTTTCGGGGAATAGAATATCTCCAGCTTCAAACCTTCTAACTGAATTTTCAACTAAGAAGCCCTTTGCTGGTTTATTAACCTTTTCTTTAGTAAAGGGATCGTGGGTCTCTACCTTGCTTCCGAAGTCATAAGCTTTAACAATAAAAGGAAGTCTTGAGTCAATATGCTTAGGTCCCTTCTCTGGATTAGACATTGAGTCATAACCAAACTTATGCAGTACTTCTACTTGCATTGCTCCATAGCCACGATCTACATAAATAGCGAATGGTCTCCACTTTCTATTAAACTCTGCGATACGATCGCATGCTGCAAGTTGTGTCCAGCCTGCTCTTTGAACAATGTCCTGATCTACAATGTAGAACTTACTAGTTGCTGGATTAAAACCAATCACTCTGATGGTTGTACCAATAGCTGGAGAGTTCCAGTCTACACCTATACTATATAGCCAGCTTGGCTGTGGAGACATGTCTTCATATTCATAATCAACCTGTGCAGCCTCAACGTATTGAACCTGGAAGACACCCTCTTCTTGTTCACCAAAGTCAGCCAAGACTTCATGCTTATAGCCGATATCCGTATACTCATCTCTAAAGTATTGTTCCATCTCTGGATCCCAGTTAGGATTAACTGCTGATGAGTAATGAAACTCTCGCCACTTATCAGAACGACAGTTGTCATAGAACTTCTCACGTTTACCAGATGGAGTGGAACTCATCCAAACAAGAGCGTCTGGATGGTCAATGGTGATAGCCATAGCAGCTTCGACATCAGCTTTACTTAGATAATCTGCTTCATCAAACACAAGCATGTTAGCATCTTGACCACGAGCACTAGCTGCACCACTTCCTGACTTAGTTCCTGCAGTGAAACCCTTTATATAGGAACCATTGTGAAGCTCCATCGAATATTGAGGAGCTTTAACGTTTCGTCTAATAGAGTTAGAAAGTGCAGGTTTACTTTGTAGTAGTTCTTGTAAACGAGCAAAGATTAGATCAATTTGTGATTGAAAAGGAGTGATGAGAACAACTTTAAAATTGTTATTAGTGAACATGTGAAACAGAATAGATATAACAAGACTCTCTGTCTTGCCTGCTCGACGCCCAATACGAAAGATTTTTCTTTCTGCTGTACAATTATGAACTATGACCCCATCACTAACAAAGTTGTGACGTGTATCTACCTCTATATCGTAGACAGGTTCTTGGCCAATCAACTCTATGCTTTTAATTTTAGTTCTAGTAGTAGTCTTTAGTTTTCCACGCTTTTTATTATGATTCCTTTTTTTAGTTTCTGACAAAGCTAATAAAGACTTCTGTTCCTTTCCATAGATAGGACCAGAAAAATTCAGAAAGGTTTCTATATCACTAATTCTATTAATAACTAGAGACCTAGATACGTCTCCATTCTTTTTCATATCGACATAGACCTTACTCGTTGCAATGCCAATCTTTTTTAACAACAGTCTATATAATCTCAAGAAGTCATCACTACCGCTAGATAGTGACAATACTACCCTTAGGTGGCTTAGGTGGTTTTCTTTTTTAAGATAAACACAACCATCACCAGACCACGACCTGTTAATAAAATAAGACAATGCTTCTTTTGAAAACTTAAATGCAAAATTAGTAATAGATAACTCTCTCGTATATTTATCCCTACAGCCGATATCTCTTAAAAACACCAGTAGCGGATGTGATTTGCCAGATATGCTAATTGTCCAAAATTCTTTATGAGAAACCCCATCCTTGCTAATTTGAGCAGGCCTGTAGGATACTAGTGGACGATTTGTTTTAAAATGTTTTTGAACTAAATCAGCGAACTCTTCAACATATTCTCTTCTTGTATTTGAAAACTGAACAACATGCTTTTGACCAACAACGCTAGTATTAGATACGTAACCATCTGTCACAATATAACCTAATAGCTTTGCAAGATTGATTGAATTTTCGTTTCCAAATATTCCAAAGCTATTTAATGTATATACACGATCACCCACAGAGAGCCCCTTTTCTATAGAGGAGTAGACTCTTTTAAAGGACTTGTGACCAAATAATTGATTAGTTGCCCCAGCTTTAACCCATGAAAGAATAGGGTGATTGTCAGTTACTTTTAATATATCACCATTAGTGAGTTCTATTTTATAGATATTTTTGAGACCATTATCCCAGGTGTTTAATACTTTATAAGAGTTTTGAGTCTGTTTTCTATTTTCATTATAGGTAACAACCTTGTCTCCAACTTTTACATCCTTGATGTTTCTAACAGTTCCATCAGCTAGAAATATTTTAGAATCCCCTTGTAAACAACGGAGCATTTCTGCCTGATAAGGACGATGGTAGTTAGAGGCTCTTCCTGGAAACCTCTCTACCAACCTGTCACGTTCTTCTGCATTTTTTCTTATCCAGACACTGTGATCTGGATCAAGACAATGCCAATCTAAAACTTCTGCTGCCCAAGTTACAGGATCCAGAAGCAGGGCAATGTTGTCATGTGCTGGAATGAGTGATGCTGTTTCATCACCTACATAAGATTCAGGGATGCCTCCACATTGAATCTGGAAGGTTGAGCCCTTTTTTAGCTTATGCTTGCAGGTGTAATTCTTAACGCAACTACGACAAGTTTCACTTGTATTTAATAGATTGAGTGCCAATGATTAGATACCGCCGCCGAAGCTGCCAACTCCAAGGTTCCCTCTAAGGCTAGCGCCTAAGTTACCATATGATCTACGTGCTAAGCTCGCCATGTAATTGAAGTCTCTGCGGCCCTGAGCCCCCATGTTTCCCATACCACGCATTGCGCTAATCCCCAATCGTTGACCACCTGAGATATCCCCTGTTATCCCTTTCATACCACGTAGGTGTCCTGATCTATATCCACGTCTAGCACCGCGCATGCCAGCTCTACCATAGCGACCCATAGCAGCGCCACCCATGGCTCCAGTAAGGGCTCCGCCCAAACGACTTTGTCCACGGTCACGACCTATAGTTCCACCATAGATGCCGCCACCAGCTGCTCCAGCTAGAGTTGCCATATTAGCAGCACCGATTGCTTGAGACCCCCGACTAAAAGCACCTTTGGCAAAATATGCGCCATCGCCAACCACACTACCTAAGAAAAAACCTGCCCCTGGCATATTAAAACAACTCCTATCTGTGAAGAATTCTAGCTTCGTTGCCTAGAGTTCTAGACATTGCAGACCTATCTCTAGAAAGAGATCTTGCTGACTGCATCTTCATTTGATTTAGTGTACCATAACTATCCATAAATGGTCTATACATGTTAACTTGCCGATTAGAAGTGTAAATCTCCTTACCCTTTTGGTATGCAAAATATCCACCAACGGCTGCAGCTCCAACAGCCCATCCATGAGGACCAGCGCTTATTGCCATATCAAACAGTGCTGCTTCACCCAGACCCATTAACACACCAGCACCAGCACCGTAGTCTTGTCCATAGGAGTAATATCCCGTTCCAGCGCTAATACCATAACCTGCAACTGTTGCAGTTCCAATAGCTCCTGCTTTAGCAAAACCTGCTGCACTACGAACTTTTTGAGATCTACCGACAGCAGAAAGACCAGTTGATATAAATCTACTTATCATCTTGTTCTACTCCCGTGAAGTCCAAAGACAAGACCCTGAGTGGACTGTTGAAACTCTGTAGACCGATAACTTGATCTTTTAAATTGTTGAGTATAGGATTTCATTTCACTTCGCATTGCACTTGCTCCCTGAGCTGCAGCCTGTAGCCCCCCAACTGGATCATCAGATAACATTCCATAGGCAAGGAGTCCCGCACCTGCGACTGCCCCTATCTGAGGAATAGATGCACCAAATGCTAATTTAGAAAATGCATTTGCAGCTTTATAAGACTTATTAGCAGCTGGACTTGTTGCAGCACGATATAAACCACTTACACCACTACCTGCTAAGCTTGCTGTCTTTAAGGCTGCCCCGCCAATCATCTTTCCCCTTCCAGCCCACACCTTTCTACTTCTACTTCTCATTTTCTTCTCTAGAAAAGAATCGTGTGCGCCTACATCTGGGGTAAAGCTCATAGCTCTGGAGGTTGCACCTGTTAGGTTCTTTCCTGAACTCATATTTATATTACGATAGGGTTGAGGACTACCATAATATCCCTGTGCAAAGTCTTTTGATGAGTTTGGCAGGCCAATTGGAATATTATGATATGCATCTTGTAAAAAGCTCATTATATGATTCTATCCTGATCTTGATCTTTTACCACCAGAAGAACCAGATCTTGATAACTCTTCAGATGCAGCTGCTTGTGCTTTTGCCCTACGAAGCTTACGTGCTGCAATTCTCGCTTGACGTGCAGGGTTTACTTTACCAGAAATAACACTTTTCTCAGCCAGTGCTCCTCGGTTAAGATCTAGCGGCATATCTAGCTTGGCTGCGTGTCTTTGAAGCTCAGAGATGTCCATAGCTGTTTCTCTTACGTTGTATCCATGGGCGGCTACGGTCGACATAACCTCTTCTTTAACAGAACTGCCTGGTACATGCTCAAAGCTTTTTATATTAAATTCAGTATTTACTTTACCAGCAAAGCCAAAGTCGATAACACCAACCTGGCCTTGTTTTGTTAACATGACGTTTTTAAAGTGGAGATCACCATGGACGTACCCTTTCTTGTGCATGTGTTCAACGTTCTGTTGTAATTTACTCATATGGGATGCCTTAAATAGACCCTGATCAAGAGCATCAGCAGCTGAATGCCCTTCAAAAAGCTCCATGTCTATAAAATGCTGCTTATCCTTACTGCCTGATGCATAAACAGTGGGACCGAAGCTGTCTTCAAACTTTTGCATAGTTGAAACTTCTTCTGTTCCCATCTCTCCTCTTTTTCTAACGAAGGAAAATTCTTTACCTCTAAATTGACCTTTCATTAAATAGGCTTCACCAAAAGCACTTTCGTCACCAAGACGGGCTCCCTGCTTAGCTGTACTTAGTGCCTCCTGGAATCCCTTACTCTGTGTCATCTGTTTAAAGGTTTCCTTACCTTTAGTTAGAGCACGTAGAGCATCCCAACCAGAACCAAACCCTGTCATCTTCTTGCGAATATTTTGGGCTATCCCCTTGTGGCCCATACCTTCAATAACATTAAAAGCATCATCAAATCCTTGTCGAGATTCAGCAACTCCAATAGCTGCTTGTCTTCCAAGCTTTCCGCCACCTAGGCTAATAAAGGCACCTAGCTCATTTTGTTCTCCTGTTTTAATAAAATCGACAAGCTGTTTACGAAAATTAGATGATCCCGTTTTGACAAGCTTTTTTGTTAACTGTGGCTGCTGCGCAGCTGCTACAGCTACTTCTTTAATAGCACGTCTATTTTTTAGTCCTGCATAGATATACTTAGTGGCCGCAAAAGTACCTGCAGCACCAGCTATAGCACCACCTGTCAAACCTCCGCTTGCTGCAGTCATTCCCAAGTGAATCATTTCTGCACTTGCTGCTGTTGTGGCACCTATAGCCAGTGGGGCACCTTTCATTGTATCTGCAGCAACTTGAGCTGTTAGATTATAAGTTTCATGAACACCACCCTTGATAGCAACTTTACCAGCTTGTAACATACGGGCTGCAATTCTTATATAGCCACTACCAAACTCTGTCATCTGTTTACGAAGAACTTCAGCAAAACCACCATGTCTTAAACCTTCTACTGTATTGTATTCATCATCACTAGCAGAGAAGGCACTGGATAGACCATTTGCTGTAATTAAACCAGCTGCAAGGATGCCAGCACCAGCACCAAACCTTCTTAGAAGTTTAGGTATGTTCTGCCAGGCAACCCTAGCTCTTTCAGACTTACTGGGATAAAAGAACTCTCCTGCAGCTTTTTCTGCTTTAGAAGGTGCACTTTTATATCCTGCTACTGTAGAGGCTAACCAGCCACGAGCAAACTCGGGAGTTTCAGCTACCCTCCTCATCTCTCCTGTACCAATGGCATCGTAGAGGCGTCGAGTCATTTTGACATCAGCACTACTTTGGTGGGCTTGTGAGGTTAGCTTCGAGTCGGGCTCAAGTAGGGGAAATATCTGCTCCAGTCTCCAACCACGAGCTAGGTAGTCCTTCACAGCAGATGGACCTCTTCGCTCTACTTGATTACCGAAGGCCTCCATCTGACGAAGCATGTTGTATTCAACTGGTCTACTGGAGTGGGGCAGCTTCTCCCAGGCCGTCTGGGCCTGGCTCCAAGTTTTGCCACCCAGCTGCTCCCTGAACGTCCCCTGTTGAAGGTGAGCACCTATGGTCTCTCCCAGTATCTTCTTTGTTCTAAGACCAACGTCTATTTGTCTGTGACCCCTCAGGGCTGATGATAGTTCACCCTCAAGTCCATGCATTCTAGCTCTTTGTTGCATGAAGGGTATATCGAAGTTGGAACTATTAAATCCAACGACAGGGCTACCTGCTGGTGCTCCCTGTAGTCCTGTTATGAACTGTTTGATTACATCTCTTTCTGGAAAGGTTCTAGATGCTTGTGATACCTGAGGTATAATATTTTCTTGAGAAAACTTGCTTAACCAGCTTCCTGACTGGGGATGGGCAAATGCTTCCTGGACCAGGCTCCTGTTGGACGAATAGGACGCAGAGAGGATGGAAGAACCCCTCTTTCCAGAAGAATCTAGTCCACCAGTCTCTATGTCGAATATGAAGGGCTCAGGGAGCTTCAAGTCTAATCACCAGACTTATTGTTACCTTCATCTATCGTCTGGTCAATAAGAGATTCTGGAGTTACGATCTCTGCATCTATTATTTGGGAATCTGCCTTTTTAACTTGAGATTGTAGATCTTTAAGTTGTTGTTTTACATTGGCCATGCTGGAACTGGCATCTTCATCTGTTTTCTGTTTTAGAGCGGCTTCTCTTCTGTATTTCTCCTGTCTGTCTCCAACCATCAATTTAACTAGTTTACTTTTTCTGTTGGCTAGTTTTTGTTTTTGTTCAAAGATTGGTGAGACTTGGAGGTTTGTTATTACATTGCCGTCTCTGTCTATGCCTACGGATTGATCTGTTACTAGAGTTGCATTCTCTGGTCTACGTAGGGTCATTGTTAGTCTCCACTGTAGAACTTCTATTTCTGCTAGTTCAGTACATATTCCTATTTCTGTGAAGGAGTTGGGATCTACGTCATACTCTACTACGTAGTTCATTACTGACTCTTTTAGCATAGTTGTTTCTAGGAGGCAGTCTTTGTCTAGAGGTGCTTTGTTCATTTGTTGTAGGGCACACTCTCTAGCAAAGGGGCATTGGCTGGCTGCACATCTCATGGGGGCAAAGGTTGCTGCTCCTGTTGCCATCTTCTTTAGGGTTTTTAGTAGGACCTTTTCTTGTTCTTTGTTTAGTTCTATGTCTGAATAGTCTTCTGCTCCAGCTTCTAGTGTTTGTTGGAGTGTTTTATGTGTTTTGTTTTCTATGTCTGTCCAAGCTGATTGGGTAACTATAGATAGACTTCTAGGTGGGGGTAGAAGTTCTTCTAGTCTTAAGCTGTCATCTTTTTCGTCTGTCATTTGTTTTGATCCAGAAGAGGTGAGTTTGTGGGCCTTGTTGTGGTATTAAGCTCTTCTTTTTCCCTGTTGAATTTCTCTAGGAGAGATAGTATTTCTGCTGCTGAGTCTCTGTAGAATATTTTTTTAGATTTTATATAATACGGGCATTTGCTGCCAAATCTAGAGGACTTCTTGATCATGCTCATTGCTTCTAGTTGAGAGTTGTTTAATAGTTTTCTAATTTGTTCTAGTGTATCCCAACTGTCTGTTTTGTGCTTTTCTGCATGGTCTTCTAGGATCTCTTCCCAGTCTTCATCAGAGAGATCATCTGGTTTTTGTAGGATGGTCATTTAGATCTTCTCCAGTCTTTGTCTCCTGCATCTTTGAAGACAGAGAAGGTTTCATATGTTCCATCAGAGTAGAAAATATGTTGTATGCCTTGGTAGGCTACTGGTTCAGACTGTCCCATCATGAGTAGGGGGTCGTAGTCTATATATTGGTGAGATATTGTTTTAGACATGTTAGTAGTCTTCCTCGTTTAGGTCTTCTATTAGGTCTAAATAGCCTACACCTGAGAATAAGGTTCTTGTGGCCTTTTTAGTTTCTAAGTCTACATAGCGTGGGTCATTAGGTGAAAGAAAGTTCCCTGGCGTTGGTTCGTTGATGCCATGCCAAATCTCTCTGTCGTATTTTAGATCAGGGCCTGAGATGTGGATAAAGCCTGAAGGGTCTGGGTCTTCTAAGTGTATAGAAGGTGGACAAAGTCCAGAAGGAGTAGAGATAGGGTCGCTCATGTGGGTCTCCTTGGGTTTCAGTAGGAAACCTACGCCTCTCTTGCGACAGCCTCCCATGGTCTCAATACCTCTGCAGATATAGAGCTTGTCTTCAATTAGAACAGTGTCACCGGGTTTGATGTGTTGAGTCTGAGGTTGCTCACGGCCAACTGCTGTGTAGACATTTCCCCTGCCTGCTATGTTGTAGACGTTATCAGGGATAAAAGAAATAGGGTTCATTACCAAGTCCTTGCTACATATAGGTAGGAGAACAGTATAACTCCTAGGGAGTATAAAACCAACAATAGAATCACCTTGATAAAAACCCTTAGGAGGACGTTTTCCGAATATTATATTATTTCAGATTTAGGCAAACCTCAAGTTGGGAAAATTTTTCCTTAGGTAGGTGTTTTCCTAATTATTTCAGTAAGGTACCTAGTGGTGTTTTAGGTAGTAAGAGACTCCTTACTCCTGATCGACCCCCAGGGTAACCCTTAAACACTTCATTCTGAATGTGTTGTCTTGGGTACCTCTTCACACAATTTCGTGTGTACAACCAAAGGATAAGTAAGATGTTTGATTCCATCAAAAATAAGATGAATGCTCTTCGTGTTGAGATGATTGCTGGTTATGAGAGTGGATACCAGAAGGGAAAAGAGAAAGAGGCCGCGATGTGGACAGCTACTGCTAAGAACTTGCGTTCTGCTGCTGATAGGTGTGATGAGCGTGCTGTTGTGTGTCAAGCACAAGCATCTGTTACTGTGTGTGTGCCTAAGCCTGTTGCATTAGTGCCAGCTAAGATGTGTGTGCCTGTTGCTGTTGATATTGGCTGATGTGTATGTGTGTATATGTACATGGTGTATGTATGCATGAGTTAGTGTGTATCCAGTAGGAGATAAGTATGAGTAGTAAGTATAGTGTTATCAGTGTTTTAGCACGCCTTGTGTCATGTACTGATGTACGTTGGCATGTGTATACTTCATGGTATGGGGTGATGCGTGTGTCTTTCACTGCAGGTGGCTTACCTGTCTGTGATGTCAGGTGCACCCGTCGTGGTATGGACAAGGCACTGGTGGCTATGTCCTGCTATAGGGATGCACTACCTGCCCCTACTACCCAGGCCAATAATGATAATGAGTGTACTCCCCCTATGGGTATCATGCCTGTGGTGGTGGGTGAGCTGTTGATTGACTAGTGTACATACCCCTCCTACGGGAGGGGGTGTCTATATGGGGTGGTGCCCATATACTGATGATGCCAGCCTTGGCGAAACACAAACAAAAGGAAAACAAGATGAACGACATTAAACGAAAAGAACTGTCTGCTGAGCTTCAGGACTGGTGTGAGGAAAGGGATCAGCTTGAGTACGACATCTCTGAGGATGAGAAAGTAAAGGTCGGGCTTGTCGATGCCCCTTTTGCTTTTAAACACCAACATGAGAGTTTTCTCAGTGATGCAGCTTGGAACAAGCGGCGTCTTGTTCTTGTTCAGAAAGAGATTTCTGCTATCACCTATGTTCTCAATCGAGGCTAGGTTGTCACCTACTATGCTTGAGCATTACGAGTGTTCAAGTATAGGATGGTGGCAATTAAGCCGCTGATACCGAAAAGGAAAACAAGATGTCTAAGATTAAACGAAATGCCCGCCGCTTGGTTGCTACCCTAATGATCAAGCGTAACAAGACCTCTGAAGCAGTTTATAGGAAAGTGGCGATTAAGACAGGTTCGCGTACGTTGAATAAAATGGCCGATACAAAGGAATGGGCTAATGACAATTTGAGGCGATATGCTTCAGGTGGGCCTCTCGTGAGTGTTGACACTTATATGGAGAGTACTGCTCATGCTAAAGAACTTGAATACTACCTATGTGACGATATGGGGCGTCTGGCCCAGTGGGTAAAAGTTAAGAGTGAAAAGATTGAACGATATTATGCAGATCAGCAGGTGGACTTTCTCAAAGCACAACCAGTTGATAATAAGAATTAATAAAATAAACCTTCCCATATGCTCCTAATCATGATATTCCTTTATTAGTTTTACTAATATAAGGGTAGGGCTTCTTAAGGAGGCATAATTAGGGGTATGTCCCAGTAGGGAAAATAAGATAAACTCGCTTAGACGGCCTCTCAGGAGGTCGTTTTTTCTTACTCACTGTATATACAGGGCCTCCGGCCCATGTGTATTACCATAACCTAAATTAAGATAGGTACTAAGCAATCCTGCCCATACCTATATTCACTCCTTCTGGACCATAGAAGTAGTGTTCAACTATATAATAAATAGCCCTACTAGTATGTATCAAGTATTAGATATACACGTATATGTACTAAAGAAGTAAGCTTATTAACTATATAGTAAAGAAAGAAGAACAAACAGATGAACAAAGCAATCAAAGTAACCCTATATAGCCTATTCCTTACAGGATCCTTCTTAGCAGGGGTATATATACCTATCTGGGGAGAAGGTATCATATCTATAGAGGGGTATAGACACGCAATAGCCCTATGTGGAGATGAGTCAGACAGTGGTATGACACCAGATAAAGCCACTGTATGGGTCAATGATGATATTACCTATATTATCAACTCAGGACATGAAAACGATAATGAAATTAAGAGGTTAGTGCGAGTATCTAAGGTAGAGTGTGAGATGTTGAAAAAGTATAACCAAGCGTTATAGAATGCCTCTAATAGGTACCTAGCTATTATTGTGTAGTATGGTATACTTACCATAGCACAGAATGGTACCTAGAGGGGGGTAGCCTGCAACACAAGATACCCTCGCTACTG
>Ga0114933_10000251_pt1 | contig 65973 bp, 39 predicted proteins | sample 4SBtaG_FD_89691 | JGI IMG/M metagenome (GOLD analysis project Ga0114933, IMG submission 89691) | Deep subsurface microbial communities from Kolumbo volcano to uncover new lineages of life (NeLLi) - 4SBTROV12_W25 metaG | ecosystem: Environmental > Aquatic > Marine > Volcanic | place: Kolumbo...
GACGCCGACGGCCGAGATGATGCCGAGCTCCGAAAAGCCCTTGAAGCGGCCGAAAGCCACGAGGATGAAGACGGCGGCGGTCGTCATGGCGGACAAGCCGGCCGGGATCGCGGTCTGCAGCCAGGATTCGACGACGGCGGCGTTGCGGCCCAGGCCCTCGGACCGAAACAGCGCGTAGCGGGTCGCAAAATAGAGGCCAAAGTCGATACCCAGCCCGCCCAGGATGGCGAGCAGGAAGACGGTGATGAAGTTGACCGAGCCGATGAAGACGTAGGCGGCGCCAAAGGTCAGCCCCATGCCGATGAGCAAGCTGACGTACACGAGGGCGATGGCGAGCAGGCGCCGCAGCGTGATGATGGTGACGAGCAAGATGAGCACGCCGGCGAAGATCGTCGTGAAGCGGAAGTCGTCGATGGTGGCGGTGCGCTGGTCCCAGTCGAGGGCGTAGGCGCCGCCGAAGTAGGTGTCGATGTGTTTGCCGTTGGGCAGCGTCTTGCGGGCGTGGGCGAACGCGGCCTCGGCATCGGCGACGAGCAGCGGATATTTGTCGGCTTCGGCGCGGGGGAAGTTGGCCTGCAGCGCGAAGATGAGCATCCGCCGGTCTTTGGAGATGTAGTAAAGCTGCGACGCATCGGCGTTGAGCGACTCGCGGATCTGGGCGATGGCGGCCGCGCCCTTGCTCAGCCCGCCTTTGTTGCCGTCCTCGCCGGACCCGCCGTCGCCGGCACCTTCGCCACCAGCAACGGAGGTCGCTTCCTTCGGTGAATCGACGGCGGTGGCGGCATCGGCGGCATCGACGCCCTTGGCAGAGCTTGCACCCGAAGCGAGCTTCGCGCCCCACTGGAAACGCTTGGCGTACTTGGCGACCAGGTCGTCGAAGTTGGGGCCGGGGTCTTCTTGTTCGTCCTCGTCGTCGAGGTCGAGGAACATGCCCGAACGCTTCTTGCGCTCCTTCTTGACCATCGCCTTGAGGCGCTTGCCGACCTCCGCGACGTCTTCGGGGTCTAAAAAGAGGGGTGCGCTGCGCTTGAGGGCGTCGAGCTCGACACCAAGCGTCACGTCGCGGGCCCACTTGCTCTTCTTGATGCGTTCACTCACCACTTCAGCGAACTGCTTGAGGTCCGCTACAGTCGCAGGTTCATTGCGGACGACGCCGACGTACACGGTGCCCGACCGGAACGACCACGACTTGAGCTTGTTGAGCACCTTGACGGCGGGAACTTCGACCGGCAGCAGGCTGATGAGGTCGCCGTCGAGCGGCAGTTGGGTCGCCGCGAAGGTCGCCGGGAAGAACAACAGGACGAACGTAATCACGACGAAGCGAGCGCGGGTGATGACGGCGTGGATACCGCGCTGCAGCAGCTGGACGCGTGGCAATCCCATGGCCTATTCGCCCTTGTCTTTGACGTCGTCGGCGCCGGTTGCTTGCTCGAGTTCGGCCTGTGCCTGCCAGCCGCCGAGCAGGTGTTCGTAGTACGCGTTCTTGGCCTTGAGGTAGGCGCCGACGCCCTCGAGCACGTCCTTGGGTTCGCCGGTTCCGGTCGCCCACGCGGTCGCCGCGAAGGTCATCCACTTGCGCGCGGCCTTGACCTGTTTGCCGGCGATCCGAGCGAGCGCGCGCTGCTGGCGAACGTCCATCCAGGCCTTGCGAACGGTGAGCGGGATACCGGTCGCGGCGCGTCGTTTCTGGGCCAACACCCACGCCTGCTTGGCGCGCGCGGCGGCTTCCTTGGCGGACACGACGCCGGGTGTGGTCGACAGGCGCAGGCCAACCGCGACGCCGACGAAATAGTCGTTGAACGTGTTGAACGTGACCGACGAATAGCCGCTCGGACGCACCGGCGACCAATCCACCTGGCCGACCAGAGCCGCGAAGAGCACGGGCATGTTGGCGAGGTTTTCGGCACGAATCAGCGCTGCCGTCGCCTCTTCTCCATGGCGGACCTGCAGGATTTCGGGGCGCGATTTCATGGCCCTGGCGACGAGTTCGTCGAGCGGCGGCGGCGCTTTGGGGCGTCGAGACAGGCGGCTGACGGAGAGCTTGAGCGGATGGGTGGCCGACATGCCCATCGCCTGGCGCAACGCGTACCCGGCCAGCTCTGCACCGTCCTGGGCGCGCCGGATGTAGCGCTGCACCTCGCCGACGCCGTACTTGAGCTTCATGACGTCGGCCATCGTGACCTCGCCGGTGCCCTCGTCGTACTTCTCGCGGGCCTTGTCGAGGGCCGTTTCGATCACCTTCGCGGCGTTGTTCAGGCTCGGCAGCATCGACTGCGCATAGAGCTTGAGGCCGTAGAGCTTGCGGACGTTGCGGCGCACGGCGTGGGCGATCTCGCGTTTGCGCTGCTTTTGCACGGCGGTGCGCGCCTTGGCGGCTTTCATGGCGGCGGACTGGCGGCCAAATGTCGCTAGCGGCAGCACCACGCGCGCATCGGCGTGGGCATAGGGGCCCCAATCGGTGAGGTCGTTTTCGTAGCTGCCGGCGACGCCAATGCCGCCCCTGGCGCCGAACATCGGGGCGATGAAGCCGGTCGCCTGGATATTGGGGGACAGCAGCGCGTCGACCTCCTGGACCTTCGCCTGCCAGGTCTTCACATCGGCGGCAGCGGCCTGCAGACGGGCGCTTCGACGCAGCGCTATCGCCACGCAATCGTCGACGGAGAGCGCTTTGACCGACTCGCCACCAGCGGAACCAGCTTCCGCGGCGGTCTTCTCGTCACCGGGACCGGCAAAAGCAGGGGCGGACCATGCGAAACCGCACGCGAGCACCGCTGCGATGAGCCGAGCTTCTTTCACTGCACGATTTTCTTGGCGGCGGCGAGCTTCTTGTCGAGCTTCTTGATGAGCTCGGCGCCGGTCTTCTTCTTGAGCATCCGAGCCACCTGGTTGCGCGTATCGGAGGTGAGCGAGTCGCCGTCCATCACCAGGTCGACCACCTTGCCACTGGCGCCCCAGACGAACGCCGCTTCCATCGTCAGGTCTTCCTTGGCGAAGAACAGGGTCAAGGGGACGCGCGTCTTCTTGCCGCGGACCCTGGCTTTACCGAACGTGATCTTGGCCTGCCGGAACGCGTCGCCGCCGCGCGTGTACCCGTTGTAGCGAAGGATGCCCTTCATCTGCTCTTTGAACCGAGCCTGCTGGCGCTTGTCGAGCTTGGCCGCGGACTTGCCGAGGCAGTCGGTCGCGAACCCGTCGAAGTCGAACAGCGAATCGAGCGTCGCAAACGCGCGGTCATTGGCGGCCTTGTCGGCTTTGTTCAGCTTGCCGCGGGCGGGCGACTTCTTCACCGCCTTCATGGTGGCGACGATGGTGCGCGTCTTCTTGGTGAAGTCGGCGGCGAAAGAGGGCGCGGCGAGCAGCGAGACAACGACAGCCACAGCAAACGACGGGACAACAAACGACGGGACAACAAACGAAGGGACCGGCAACGCGAAGCTGCCTCGAGAACTCATAGCTGGGGTGTGCGTGTTCATGAGGCCTCCGAATCGTTGGTTGACGTGCACGCGTCCCGAAAACGCCTGCCGATGTCCGCAGCCGTCCACCTGGACGTGATGCGAACCGGTTTGTTGGCGACGTGCCGGTGGACCTTGACGTGCAACAGGGTCGGTCCATTCGACGCAAGGGCCGCCGCGACCTCGGTGCGCAGGGTGGTTTCATCATCGAACCGGCGCGTCACCTTGTACCCGCAGGCGCGGGCGACCTCGCTGAGATCGGTTGTCGAGGACGTCGTGTCTTGGTTGCCGGTGCTCTCGTAGGCCTCGTTGTCGATGACGACGTGGACGAGATTGGCCGGCGCGTAGTGACCGACCGTCGAGAATGTACCCAGGTGCATCAACGCGCTGCCGTCGCCGTCGAGAACGACCACTTTTTTGTCGGCAGCCGCAATGGCCACGCCGAACCCGAACGCGGCGGCGTGCCCCATCGACCCCATCATGTAGAAATGGGCCGGCTGGTCGTCGACCTCGAACAGCTCGCGCGCGGTCATGCCCGTGGTCGCCACGACGGGTGTGCCATCGGGGATCGAGTCGATGATCGCGGTGATCGCGTCGCGCCGGCTCATCGGGTGGGGGAGCTCGGGGATCTCGGCGGACAGGCCTTTGCCCACGGTGCCCTTGGGGACGACCACAGCGACGGGCGTGTTCTGTTCGCGGGAGATGTCGGTGAGCTCTCGCAGCATCGTCGCGATTTCGGCGGGCTCTTCGGGCAAGTCGCGATGGGGGATCTCGCACGCGTCGAGCATCGCGTGCATCTGGCGCCCCATGATGATGTGTTGCGGCTCGTCGTTGACCTTGTAGGCGCGGCCCGAGACGAGCAGCAGCATCGGTTGCCGGTAGATGCTCGCGAGGCTGGTCAGCGGGTTGATCATGTTGCCGAGGCCCGAATTCTGGACCATCACAACCGGCTTGCGACCGCCAGCTTCCGCCCCGGCGGCGAGCGCGACCGCGGCACCTTCGTTGGCAGCCGCGATGTAGGCGACGTCCTCATCGAGGATCGCGGTGTCGATCATCGTCTTGAAGAACGAACACGGAACGCCCGTGTACAGGTCGTAGTCGAGCGCCTTGAGTACATTGGACAGCTCGGCAGATCCGATCATCGAGGGCTCCAGGATTGACGTTCGCCAAGAGCGCACCTGTATACGGGACTGCGAACCAAAGTGTAAGCTCCGCGCGCTCCGCAGCCCGCGGGGATGGGTCAAGCCCGCCGGAGACGCCATGTCCGCGCCCGTGACAACCGCCATCTTCCTCGCTGCCGGGCTCGGCTCCCGCCTGCAGGAAGTTCACGCCCACAGCCCCAAAGGCCTGCTCATGATCGGCGGCGTGCCGTTGGTCGAGCGGTCGCTGAAGCTGCTGCTCGAACAAGGCATCGAGCGCGTCATCATCGTGACCGGCCATATGCGCGAGGCGTACGACGAGCTCGCGACCCGCTACCCGCAGGTGGAGATCACCGAAAACCCCGAATACGCCACCACCGGCTCGATGGCGTCGCTGGATTTTGCGCTCAAGCTCGTCGACACCGATTTCCTGCTGCTCGAGGCCGATCTCATCTACGAAAAACGGGCGCTGACGACCCTGCTCGGGCATGCCGATGGCGATGTCGTGCTCACCTCCGGGCCGACCGAAGCCGGCGATGAAGTGTGGGTCCAGGCGCCCGACGCAAAGCTCGAGGCGATGGACAAAGACGGCTCGCAGCTGACCGCGGTGTTCGGCGAGTTCGTGGGGATCAACCGCATCTCGGCGAGCCTTGCGGCGCGGATGGCCGAGCTTTTCGCCTCGTGGGTGAGCGAACACGGGCACGGTCAGATGAGCTACGAGACCGACGCCCTGGTTCAAGCCGCGAGCGAGCGAGAGATCTCCGTCGTTCGCGTGGACGACCTGCTGTGGGGCGAAATCGACGACGCCAGCCACCTCAAGCGTGTCACCGGCTACCTCTGGCCCGCGATTGAAGCGCAGGAAGCGCAAGAAGCGGCATAGCCGTTTTTCGTGCGAGGCACGGGTGAAGATGATTCAGTTCGTACGAACATCCCCGTCAGTTATAACGTGGGGCGAACGGTAAGCGCTCGGGCCACGCTACTTGGTGCAGGTCGACGTCAGGACCGGCGCGCTGCAGGTGTAGCCGCTCTCGATCGTGCACGTTGCGCTGCAACCGTCGCCGGCCTTTTTATTGCCGTCGTCGCAGGCTTGGCCGGGCGCCTTGATCCCATCGCCACAAGCGCTGCCGGCAGCGATGCACTTGGCAGCGGTTCCCTGGCCGGCGCAAGTCTCACCCACGTTCACCGCACCGATGAACAGGCCGAATGTGTCGACACCGGCGCCCTTGGCTTGGGCCAATGTCAGCTTCAGCTTGGCCAGGCCGCCCGGTACAAGGAAGAACTGCATCGGCGTGTTCGGGCCGCCCTTCGGGCCAGTCAATGTGCGCTTGACGGGGTCCCAGCTGGCACCCTTTGCGTTGTTCCACAGGTCGAACGTCGCAACCTGCTGCATCGCGGCGTCCGACGTGATGGTCATCGGCCCGTTGCCCGGCCAGCCCAGCGCGGTGAATCCCACGAAGTAGCGCCAGCCGTTGCCGGCCGCTTGCGCCGTCTGCCCAAAGTCGAGGTGGATCGCACCGTTGAGCAGCGACGTGCCGGTCGAGTTGATGTTGATGTAGGTGAAGCCGCCCTTCCACGACAGCGGCAGGTTGAGGGGCGCGACGCTCTTGGCGGTCCCGTTATTGCCCTTCGCGGGCGCCTTGAACGGCGCGATCGGCTTGTTGTCGTCGCGCCACAGCTTGACGGTCGGCTTGCCGGGCATCGGCAGTAGGAAGGCGAAGGGCGCTTTGGCGGTCGGCGTGATGCTGCCCTTGAGGCTGCTGAGATCGTTCCATACGACCGATCCGGCCGCACACTTGGCCTTGAAGGCGCACAAGCCGGTCGTCGCACAGCTGTCCACGGTGCACGCGTTGCCGTCGTTGCAGACACCGCAGGAGCCGCCGCAGCCGTCCGAACCGCAGATCTTGCCGGCGCAACTGGGAACACAGACCGGTTTTTTGCACGTCGTTCCCTTGCCGCTGGGCGTGCAGATCCAGCCCTTTTCGACGGCACAATCCTTGTCGCAGCCGTCGCCTGGCTTGTTGGAGCCGTCATCGCATTGTTCGAGCGGTTCGAGCACCCCATTGCCGCAGTCTGAAATCAACGTGCCGACGCATTTGTCGGCGAGGCAGGCGCGCTCGCGGATCCGAGCGATTCCGACGAGGTATCCATGCGGATCGACCTTGGGCGACGAGATGGCGAGGTCCACGCTCTTGGCGGAGGGCGGCAACAGCACGAAACGGTAGCCGTCCGCTGCATAGCCGCTCTTGGTGGTCGTGCCAACGATGGTCTTGGCGTCCTTGAGCGCCGGGTATTTGCCCGAGCCGAAGCCGTCGAACGCGCCAAAGTCAGTCAGCGCAACGTTGGATGTGACGGTGACCGGACCTTCCCCGGGGCCTCCTGCTGTACCTGCGACACCCACGACGTAGCGATACTCGGGTCCCAAGGCGTTGGCAGCCTCGCCGAAGTCCAAGCGCATCGTCAGCGCCCACGGGACGCTGCTGAGCAGGTCCAGGTAGGGCATCGAGCCGATCCAGCCGAACGTCATCCCGTTGGCCGGCGACTTGAACGTGCCGTCCTTGCTCTTGGGTGGGGTGTACGTGCGCACCGTCTGCTCTTTGGGCGCGCCAGCCTTGCCTTTGCCGTGAAATGTCACCGTGACGTTGGACGCAGATGACTTGCCGTCGGCGTTGTAGGGCACCTGCAGCTCGACCTTCGAGTTGGCGTCGTCGACCTTGAGCTTGAGCGTCTTGCCGGCCAGAGGCGCGAGATCGTTCCAAAATACCTCGGCGTTGGCGCAGTCACTGTCGCCGGTGCAGCTGATTCCGCAGCTGCTGCGCAGCGATAGCTTGGAGCAGGTGTAGCCCTTTTCGACGTTGCACTTGACGTCGCATCCGTCGCCGGCCACAGCGTTGCCGTCGTCGCACTTTTCGCCGCCCGCCACGACCGCGTCGCCGCAGGTTGCGCCGAGCTTGATGCACTTGCCGGCCACGGCATCGCAGCGATTCTCGAGCTGCGTGACGGCGACGGCGAACTGGAAGATGTCGGACTTGGCCTCCTGGGGCTGCTGAACCTGGAGCGCGAATGTGGTGGCTTTGGCGTCGATGGCGAACGCCTGCACGGCTGACGGGATGCCCCCGTAGTTGCCCAGCACCGCGGAATCAGCCGCCGTGAAGCCGGGCTTGCCGCCATCGAACGCGTCGTAGTAGCCAAGTTCCTGCATCGGCGCCGCGGCACCCACGGCCGCGGGCCCTTCGCCCTGTCCACCAAAACCGCCAAACATGAGCACGTAGCGGCTGCCCGCGCCGAACGCGCTTGCCGGCTTGGAGAACACGAGCGTCAGGGTGCCCGCGTTGAGTTGCCCGGCCTTGGGCATCACCGAGAGCATGGTCAGCTTGCCCTTGGCGTTGAGCGCGCTGCCTTCGAATTGGATTGAGGGGCCGCTCTTCGCAGCGACCATCGGCATCAACGGGCCTCCCTGTGCGCTGCGGACCACTTTCACAGTCACGCCGGTCGTGCCGGCAAACCCCAGCGTCAGCGGCGTGGCGCTCGTCGCGTTGAAGGCGCCCGAGACCTGTGGAATCAAGGCGAAATTCAGCGCCCCTTCGTCGCACGGTGATGCGTGAATGCACTTGCCGGCCGCGTCGCAACTGTCGGCGGTGCAGCCGTTGCCGTCGTCACAGCCGCCCTTGGTGCACGCCGCGCAGGTTGCGCCGCCGCAGGTGCAGTTTGGGAAGGTCTCCGCCTCGAACTTGCAGGTGCCGCATATCGGGCCGACGAAGCCGGTCTTGCACGCGCAGGCGCCGGTCTTGGGATCACAGGTGCCGCCCGCGCCGCAGTCCACGTTGCTACATGGGTCGATGATGCAGGTTGGAAAGCCCACGTAGCCGGCCGCGCACTTGTCGCACTTCGCCCCGGCGTAGCCGGTCTTGCAGGTGCAGCTGCCGGCGAGCTCCTTGCACGTTCCGTTGCCGCCGCAAGGGTCGGGATCGCAGGGGTCGTCGACGCACTTGTCGGTACCGCTGCACAGCTTGCCCTTCGCGCACTTGCCGCAGACCCCGCCGCAGCCATCTTCGCCGCAGTCCTTGCCGCTGCATTGCTTGATGCACCCGCAGGACTCCTTGAAGTCGGGGCAGCAGGAGTCGGTCGCTTTGCAATCAGCCTGGCAACTGCAGCCGGCCAGGGACTTGCCGCAGTTGTCCTTGCAGCTCAGGCCCTGCGTGACCGACTGGCAAGTATCCATCACACAGGATTCGCCCGCCTTGCATTGGCCGCACAGGTTGCCGCAGCCGTCGGGGCCGCACTCGTTGTCTTTGCACTTGGGAACGCACACCGCGACGCACTTGCCATCACCCGAGCACCCGGGTTTGCCGGGGACCGACGCGCACGACCCACAAGAGCCGCCGCAGCCGTCGCCGCCACAGACCTTGCCGATGCAGTTGGGTTTGCAGCCAGCGCACTTGCCGTCTTTGCCGCAGACTTTGCCATCGAGGCAGAAACCGCAGACGCCGCCGCACCCGTTCGGACCGCAGTCCTTGCCATCGCACGCCGGCTTGCAGTTGGCGCCGTCGGGCGCGCCTTGTAACCACGCATCCACGCTCTTGCCACCGCTGGAGCCGGCGTCATCGTCGCCGCCGCTGCTCGACCCTCCGGCGTCGGTCGAACCGCCGCTCGAAGCACCACTCGTGCCGCTGTCACCACCGGACGACCCGCCCGCGTCGACGCCGCCGCTGCTGGAACTCGTGGCACTGTCACCGACACCGCCGTCGCTCACGCCAGCATCCGCACCGCCGCTGCTCGAGCCGCCAGCACCATCGGCGCCCGAAGCATCTGCCGCCGCCACACACGCACCTTCCTTGAGCACCGTCCCCGGACCGCACTTCGCGCTGGTAGGCCCGGGGATGCAGTTGCCGTCGTCGCCCTCGACGAGGCCTTCTCCGCACGGAGCTGCCTCGGTACCGCAGCCCGCGCCCAACGCCAGGAGGAGCAGCAGTATCGCCGTTACGGAGCGCTTCATGGACCTCTCCACCGCGTCGCGAGGCCGCGTCGTGGGTTGTGCCATTTCGAAGAGATGTTTGAACATGTTCGACTTCTCGGGCTACTTCGTGACCGGTGTACAGGCGTTGACTTTGACGTCATCGGACGCGGCGATGAGGGCGCCGTGGTGTAGGACTGCGGGGGAGCAGCTGTGCTTGGCAGGGCAATCGGTCGGTCCCCCGGGGCATGGTCGACGGCAAGCGCCCTTCGCGCAGAGCAGTCCGGGCCTGCATTGCGCGGTCTCGGTGCACTTGGCCGACTCGTCTTCGGGGGCGAGCAGCGGCGCGCAATGGTGCATCGGCTTGAGCGTGGTCGGATGCGCGAACACCTGGCAGACGTCGCCGCTCTTGCAGTCCGCGGCTTTCTTGCACGCAGCGCCGAGGACGACCGATGAGTAGCAGGCCGCGACCGCGGGTTTGGGCATCCCGGCGAGTCCCTGCGGTGGGGTGATGGCGACGCACGACGTCTTGGCAGCGCAATGCTTGTCCTCCTGGCACGGATCGCGGCAGGCGCCGGACAGGCACAGACCACTCGCGCATGTGGAGTCGGTGATGCAGAACGTGCCTTCCGCCTTGGCCTGCGGATTGGGCAGCGCGCAGATCCCCTTGCTCAGACCCTTGCCGATCGGATAATGCCCGATGCACCACTGCGGGGCTTTGCACTCCCCGTTGTGCGCGCAAAACGACATCTTGCAGATCCCGGTCGTCGGCTGGCACGACGCGAGGTTGGGGCAGCCAGCCGTCAACGCGACGCTCTTGCAGTCCGGATCAGGCGCCCCGCAGCTGCAATCGCAAAGCGAGCCATCGGCGTAGTAGATCGACAGACACGTCCACTCAGGCGGCACGCACTTGTCATCGGAATTGCACTTCGCGCCGCCCTTGCACGTCCCACAGCTGCCGCCGCATCCATCGGCGCCACAAGACTTCCCGGTGCAGATGGGCGCACAGGTCGCCTGGCACTGTCCGGCTTCGTTGCAGTGCGGCTTGCCCTTGACCTTGGCGCAGGTCCCACAGATGCCGCCGCAACCGTCGCTGCCGCAGACCCGCCCCTTGCAGTTGGGCTTGCACACACACGTGCCGGCATAGTCGGGACAGCAGTTGCCGTTCTTTTCGCAACCGAACGTGCACGAGCAGCCCGCCGGCGCCTTGCCCTTGCAGTAGCCCTTGCACGACATGCCCGGCTTGACCTTGCACTGACCCTGGCTGCAGAACTCGCCGTTCTTGCAGCTGCCGCAAGAGCTGCCGCAGCCGTCATCGCCGCACGAGTTGGTCTTGCAGAGCAGCGGCGCGGGCAGACAGCCATCGACGCACTTGCCGCCGATACAGGCCATGGGTTTGATCGCGGGGTTGGCCTTCGTCGGGCCGGGGCAGCCGCCGCAGAGTCCACCGCAGCCGTCCGGACCGCACGTCTTGCCCTTGCAATCGGCCACGCACTTGCCGCACTTACCGGTCGCGTCGCACTTTTGGCCGGTCTTGCAGCCGCCGTCTCCAGTCCCACCCTTGGCGCAGTCGGGATCGGGCGCCCCGCATCCGCAATTGCAGTTGATGCCGTCGTCATACTCGGCGGGCAGGCATGTCCACGCCTTGGGAATCAGCGATTCGCATTTTCCGGCTGTGCACTTGGTGTATGGGGCGCAGCCGAGGACGGGCGCCACCGTGTTATCGCAGTCCGGATCATCAGCGCCGCAGTCGCAGTCGCAGAAACCGTCGTTGCCATACCGGTAGGGATCGCACGTCCAGCCCTTGGCGATGCACAGCTGCGCCTTGCTGCACGTCGCCTTGGCACCACACGTGCCGCATGTTCCCTTGCAGCCATCGTCCCCGCAGCTCTTGCCAATGCAGTCCGGCACGCATTTTTCGACGCACTTGCCCTTGTCGCAGCTCGAGCCGCCCGGGCACGTCCCGCAAGAGCCGCCGCAGCCGTCGTCGCCGCAGACGAGGTCCACGCAAAACGGCACGCATTTCTTGGCAAGCGGCTGACAGGTGCCCTCCGTGCAGACCAGGTCGCCCGAGCACGTGCCGCATGAACCGCCGCAACCGTCTTCGCCACAGGGCTTGTCACCCTTGCTGCAAATCGGCTGGCAAACTGGACCGCTCGAGTCCACGCCAGACCCACCGCTGTCGGGGGAGCCTGCATCGGTCGAGCCAGCGTCCGTTCCGCCTGCGGTATCTGTCGCACCGGCGTCGCTGCCACCCGTTCCATCCGCGGTGGCCACACACTTGTCGCCTTCGAGCACGGTGCCGGCCCCGCACGTGACGGGCGTCTTCAGCTCGCACGTGCCGTCCTTGAGCTCGGCTCCTTCGCCACACGTGCGCTCGGCTTCACAGCCTCCAAGCGACGCCGCTGCCAGCCAGCCGACCAGCATCATTGCGGCCAAAGCGGGCGGTTTTCGATCGATCACGTTGGTCTCCGCGCTGCGTTTCAGTCCGGCGATCATCAGGGCTTCTCCGGCGCCTTCAGACGCGGATGCTGGAGCTTTGCCTTGGCCTTCCACGCGTCCATCGGGTCCACGTGGGTATTGGTCGTGTTGTGCGGCGCCATCTCCAGCAGCGTCTTCTTGAGCATCTTGTTGTCGGCTCGCTCGGCGGCGTTGCGGATCTCCTGGTACAGGGCGGGAGCTGTCACGCCCCACACCGCCAGCGTCCATGCCGCGCCGAGCTGAACCTCCGGATGCAGGTCTTCTCGCATCGACCGGACGACGTGCTCCTCCATCAGGTACTGCGGGTGGTAGAGCGCAGTCTCGGCCGCGGCGCGCCGGTTGTAGGGGCTCGGGTCACGCTGCATGGCCTTGACGATGGCCAGCCGCGCGGGGTTGGTCGGGATGAAGCGCATGGCCCCTATCGCGTGCCGCCGCATCGACTTGCGGTTGTCGACGAGATAGGGCTGCACGAGCTTGAACACCTTCTCGCCGCCGAGGTTGCCCAGGGCCATCACCCACAGCATGGGGTTGCCCGACGCGAGCGGGTTTGGCTTGTACCGAGCGCCTTCCTTCAGCGTGCCGAGACGGCGGGCATGGTCCACCTCGAATGTCGCAGTCGCGCGGCGCATCATGTAGCCGTAGGCCTTCTTCTCGGCCGTGGGGTCCTTCTTTCGCGCACGGTGCACGACGGCGGCGAGCGCGGCGGTGGCGGTCTTGTACGCGTCGTCTGTCTCGTCGTGGCTGACCTTCATGAGCACGTCGACGAGCGCCTTGCCCGGGTTGCGCAGCGTCACCATCAGCGCGATCGCGTGCCATCGCGACGTGTAGGGAGCCGCCTTGTCACCGATCAACTCGGCAAGCATGGCGCGTCCGGTGGGATCTTCAGTGGTTCCGAGCGCTTCGACGGCGGTCCGCAGCGCGTCTGCCTTGGCCTTGCCCAGCCACAGCATCGCGCGGAGGTCCTGCTTGGCGGCCATGTTGCCGTTGATGTTGGCAGCGAGCTCGTTGGACGCCTTGCGACGTTTGTGCCAATCGCGCTTGTCCTGCGCGGTCTTGCTTGCGTCGAGGATCGGTTGCACGCCGCGGGTGGTCGGCTTGGCACGGACGCGCGGACGCAACGACTCGAAGCTCGATTCCGGTGCGAGTCCACCCACGACCACCGCCAACGGCGCATCGACGCGGCTGCGCAGCTTCATCGTCACGTCGGTCTGCACGTGGTGCTTTTGCTGAACACGCGGATCGAGGCTGAGGTTCACCTTGACGACCTGCTCGATCGCCACGCGTTGCAGCACCGGCCCGGTGTACGTCAGCGTGGCTTTGCCGGTTGAAAGGGCGGCACCGGTCGGCTCGTCGTCGTTGGCGTCCGCGGGGTTGTCGAGACCGTCGCGGCTGCGCGACCACACCTTTTGCAGCACCTCGTCGTCGACCCGATCGTAGCGGGCATATTGGCTGACGGAGGCGCCATTCTCGGTGGTCTGCCAGCGTGCGGCGTCCCGTTTGGCTGCGGGGCGTACGACCTGGGCTGCGGCCGCGGTTAGCGCCACGAGGTTGCGTGTGCCTTCGGCGGCGTGCTTGGCGAAACGGCGCTCGACCACCTCGCCGCGCTCGTCGACACGCAGCGCAAAATCGATGTCTGGGCTGGCTTCACCGTCGGCAGCCATTCCGATGCGTTTGGCGAGATCTCGGTCACCCTCGGCTTTGAGACCTACGGCGCGTCCAACAACCCAACCCTTTGCGGCAGCGGCACGGTCCGCGGGCAGGCCCAGGTGCAGCTGGCCCGAGACAGCGATGCGTTGGTCCCGCTGCACGTCGCCGATCGTGCTGGCCATCGAGACGTTGGCCTCGATGTCGTAGCGACCGGACAACGCCTTTTGACCGTGACCCGCGTGGTGAGCCGCGACGATATCCGCATGCGGACCGACAGGGGCTCCGTCGCCGTCGTCAGCGAGGTCGATAATGGGTTCGGAGGGCGTCGAGACGCTCCACCAGGTGGCCGCGATGGCGCCGACGCTGAGGGCGACGGCCACGGCTCCGAGACGAACGGATTGCTTGCGTGTCATCTCGCGCCTCACTTGTAGCAGGGGTTGGAGCCGCCCTTACACGAAGGCGCGGCCTTGGCGGGCGGGTTCTTGGCCGGGACCTCGAAGTCAATGATCTTGCTCACCAACACGTCCTGCGACAGCGTCACAGCGAGCTTGATCCCGGTCCATTCGAAGACGTTGAACGTCCACTCGAGCCCAAACGGGCCAACCGCGATCTTGGCGTAGAGCCCAAACTCCCCGCCGAGGAACTCGAGCTCCATCGCGATGCGTTGCACGAGCCCGATCTTGAAGTAGCCCTTGATCGTGTCGCCGGTGACCGACTTGAGCGCCGCGTCCGCTTCAATCCCCCACGTCACGGGGAATCCGATGGACACGAGGGTCAGCAGCAAGCGCACACCCGCGGAGACCTCGTAGGCGCCCGTTTCGCCGCTGCCGACGCCGCCGCGAGCCACCACGCCGATCGCCAGCTCGGGTCCGACCTGGATCTGCGGCATCTTGGTTTCGTAGTCGAGGCCGAAGCTGCCGGCCAAGCACAGGTCCAACTCCAGCCCGATCGACACAATCAGGGGAACGAGCGCCTCCTTGAAGTCCTTCTTGACCTCGGGCAGCTCGAGCTCATCGGTCGGCACGCAGACTTCCGGTTTGGGGAAGAAGCGCGACAGCGGCAGGCTCAGCAGGTTCTCAGGCGTGAAGTTGCACTGGTTGCTGTCGTCATCGACGCACATGTCGAAGCCGACTTTCTGGCTCTTGCCTGCGATGAGGTTTTTCTTGGTCTCGACGTTGATGCCCTTGCAGCTCGACAAGCCTCCCGACTCGGTCTTCGGCACCAGCGCATCGAGCCGGAATCCCAGGATCTGCACGGTCGTCTCCGACTCGGAGCACGCATCGCCGCCCGCGGTTCTGTCGACGAACACCTTGGTCGATAGCAGCGGGGTGGACGGCATCGGCTTGCCGAGCACGCAGGACACGTAGTTCTGCGACATTGTGGCGTCGAATTGGTAGTTGTTGGTCTTGCCGGCGAGCGAGCCATTGGCCTTGTTGGCGTCCTCGACGTTGACGGATGTGTCATCGAGGCGCACGACGCCGAACTTGACCGCCGACTTGCCCGACTTGTGCGCCGGTTTGCCGTTGCTGCCCAGCTCGTACATTGGGTGGTCGACTTCCTGGCAAGTCTTGGTCTCGCGCGAGCAGTAGTTGGACAGACAGAAACGACCGGGGTCCCCGGAGCTGGTGTTGCCCGGGAAGGGGCACTTCGCGCCGTTTTCCTGCCGTCGTGGCCGGCACTTGTGGCGGTTGTATTCCGATTCGTAGACGCTGGAGTAGTAGCTGCTCACCCAGACGGAGGGCCAGTCGGAGTAGGGCTTGGTGTACGCGGTGTTGAGTGCGCTTGGCGACTGTCGGCTGCAGCGAATCAGCGGCAGGAACTGGCCGTGCTCCTGCTCCATCTTGTACTTCGTCGATGAGTTGGCCAGGGCGTAGTCCAGCATCAGCTGTGACACCCCGTTTTTCAGCAGCGTGTTGCGGTGTGCGGCGACGTTGTAGGTCAGCGACGCGTCCTGCGCATGCATGTCATTGCTGAACGGGTAGAACGCCCGCACCAGATCGGTCGCCGTGAAGCCAGAGGTCTTGGTGATCGAGTGATAGACCGAGCTCGCGACGGGCTTGGGATGTTTGACGCCCCACTTTTTCTTCTCGTCGGCCGTCATGTTCTGGTTGAGCTTGTCGTGGTCCTTCTTGCAGACCTTGTGCAGGCAAAAGTCGCAGGCCTTGCGCTTCTCGGCGAAACAGCGCCGGTTGACGCTCGTGTTCTTGACCGAACGCCGGATGGCTCGCTCGCAGGCCGCCGACGAGAGCACACCTTCCCGCAGCTCCTCGCCGGGGCGCGCGCAGCTTCCACCGCCGCCGTAACGACAGGTCGCTGTCTTGACCACCGACCCGTCCGGGCGTTTCACGTTCTGGACGCTCCCCGGGTCGTGGGTGCGGCCGTTGATCTCGACGCACGGATCGGTGTCCGGGCTGGGGATGTTGGGCAGCCGGATACGGCAACGCTTCTTGGTGTCGCCGATGGTCTTCATCGACCCCGAGACCCCGCGCCTGGCGGTCCAGGCGGAGCACTGAACCGGGCTCTTTTCGCAGTTGTTGAAACCGGAACCGGTGTAGAGGAATTCGCCGAAGATCCAGCCGGTGGGTTTGAGGATCCGGACGCGATCGACGTTTTGCGTGGAGCAGCGTCCCGAATCGCATTGGTTGTCGTGCGTGCAGGGCTCGAGGTCGGTGCGGGTCGGCTGCCATCGGCACTGTTCGTCGGGCAACAGCTTGGGTTTGGGGGCGCCAGACTTGGGAATGGGCGCGCCGTTGGCCGGCTCGAACCACGGCAGGCAGCCGCTGCAATCAAAGCCGGTTCCTTGTACGCCGCAGGTTCGACCCAGGGAGCGGCAGTGGTTGTCGCAGGATGCCTTGACCTTGAAGACGCAGGTGCCGGATTTGGCGGTATCACAGCGTCCGGACTGGCACATCGTGTCATGCGTACAAGCAGCCCCGCGCGGGCGTCGTGCGCGGCACTCTTGGTGAATCGAACCCGCGTAACCGGCGGTTCGGTAGTGATCGGGCCTGCAGTCGCCGCATCGTGGTGAATAGGGCTTGGTCGCGTACTTGCACGCGCGTCCTGCGTCGGTGCACTTGAGGCTGTAGCACCCAATGTCCATGAGCCCGCCAAGCTCGCCCACAACCTGCGGATACAGCCGCAGCTCCTGCACGTAGGTTGTGGCGTAGAGGATCGTGTTGTGCCCCTTCTTCCACGCGTCTTTCTGTGCCTTTGTGTCGCCGCCGTACTTGTCGAACTTGGCGGCCATCTTGGATTTGCCTTCCGACCAGCTCAGCGGCGTTCGCCGTTTGCCGCGGAAGATGATGTCCGGCTGCCAGCTGTTTTTCGGGTTGCCCCACGCTTTGAGCTCCTCTGGGCTGCGCTTGTAGGGCGTCGTGAAGATCAACTCGCCGGGTGTGGCTCCCAAAAAGCTGCTTGGCACAACCATGTCGAACTTCCGCGGTCCGAACGAGATGCTCACCGTCGCGCAGCCGCCGTTGTTGAAGAAGCCCTTGATGCAGTTGGTCTTGTCGGGAACGGTCGCGCTCACCGAGATCGACATGTTCGCGCCGGTGTCGACACGCTGGTACATGATGTAGGACTTCGACTTGGCGGCATCGGGTTGGGGGAGCGTGAGGCGTATCGCGACGGTCTGGCGGTCGACATACAGCGCTGAGTCCTTGTCGCTGTAGGTCCAAAGCCCGGAACCGAACAAGCGGATATTCCCCAGCGCGTGACCGTCGGTGATGAACGACATGCCGGTGCCGACAACGTAGCTCCCCGTCGTGGCTCGGTGGTAGCTGAACTTGCCGGCCGACTGGGTCATCCACAGCATGGGCCCCTGGGCGAGCGGATCGCGTCCGTTGAACTCGGTCTCTTCGTTGAAGTGCTGAAAGCCGTTGCGACGACGCAGGCCCAGGTACAGGACGTCCACTCCGGGGCCGACCTGGACGGCCGTGTCGCGGATCGTCGCCGCGTTGTACGTCGGGACCTTGAGTGCGGCGACCTTGAGACCGCCGAGGAACTGGCCGTTGACGCTGCAGACGACGTCCTTGGTGAAATTGCCGCGCTGGACGATGGCGACGTGCGCCCACTGTTTCGCAGCGTCCCAGTACAACGATTGTTGGTTGGTCTTGCCGGCGTGTTTGCAAGTCAGCAGCGCCTTCTTGGCGCTCTTGGGATCCGGTCCGATGGTGAACTCGACCGGCGCGCCGGTGCCGGGAAAGGTCACAGTCAGCAGCTTCTTGGTGGCGGCGCTCTTGCCGAACTTGATCCAGCCGGAAACGGCGGTAAGCCCCTTGTTCTGGTCCGCCGTGTCGGGCAGCAGCTTGACCCGCTTGTGGGCGAAGACGTCCTTGCTGATGGTCGCGTTCATCGGCGCCAATCTCAGGTCCGTCGGCTGCAGTGAGGGGTTGAACTTCACCTGCGTGGTCGTCTCGTTGCCAAGGGGCGGGAACTGGGCGACGACACCGATCGCCGCACTGCGACGGATCGCAGCGAGCTCGCCGGTCGGCAATGGGCGGTCGTACACCAGGAGCTGCCGGTACTGACCGACCGAGTTGAGGTTTTTGTCTTTGTAGTTGCTCTGACCCGGGTATTTGCCGGCGCCGACCCACTGACGTCCAATCTCGACGGTCGAAAAGCCCTTTGTCTTGAGCCGCGGCGTGACCACGATGCCCTCAGAGACAACCACACCGTCGACGAGAAGCGTGACGATATTGCGATGGGGTGCCGGACACTTTGTGGGTGTGCAGCCCGGCCGCGATACGCGCAGGGCGAGCTGGTGAATTTCGCCGTCATCGAGACGCACGGCCTCTTTCTTGCCGGTGCTCGACTTGACCGCGGTCGCTGACTTGAGGGTTGTGCCTTCGGAGACCGCCAGTCGCGGCACACCAGCCTTGAGAGCAACGGTCCAAATCCGCGCGTGGTAGGTGCCCGAATGGTGCGCCAACACACCGATGGTGGGGTTCCAACCGTCGACCTTCGCGGTGCCCTTCGGCATGCGGTAGTCGACGACGACGGTCATGCCAGGGGACTTCGGCGACAGGACATTCACCTGGGCCCCGGCGCTGCTTCCGTCAGCGGACACGTCAATACCCGGTGTGCCATTAAAATCGACGGTCTTGGCCTTCCACTTGACGAGCTTGCCGCCAGCCAACACGTACGACGTCGAGCCGCCGGGAATCCACGCAACCAAGCCCTTGCCGGGCATCGGCGTGTCGTCGGGCAACACGGCGTCGAGCGGGTGGACAGCTGCGGAGGCGACAGAAGCGGACGAGCTGACAGCCACGGCCGCGATGGCGACGGACATGACCAGCCGCACACACCCGTGCAGGTGATGTTTCATGGCGAACTCCAATGACGAGTCGCGAGATGGAGCTGACAGCCAAGGACAGTTTTGGCGGTGTCGAATACAGATGTCGGATTTTGCCCGTCAGGATTTTGCCGATAGCCGCAGCATTCGTCAAGGAGAATGGAGACGTAACCGCAACAATGCGCGCCGTCTTTATTCCAACGTTACAGCCACACACGGCAAGGAATTTCCCCGGCGGCCACAAATGGGCGGGCGCCGACGTAAGACCTATCCCTGGCGAGCTGAGCAAGGCAGGACGCGACTATCGGGCGGCCCTGCCATGGGTCGCGATGCGCCACAGGCGTTGGAGGGGACCGTACTTGTTTTCAACGCACAAAAAACCAGCCGAGGAATTCGTCGGACCGCAGGTCGCCGGAGCGATGTTTGGTGGTTCGCACGAAGTCGGAGAAGGCGCGCCAGAACAGGTACAGGGCGATGGCCCACGAAAGGCCAGCTTGAACGCCGACGGGCAGGTCGAACGCGATGGAGGCGACGGCCGCCGCCGAAAGCAGCGCGATGGGCCCGATGCCGTGCGACGGGGCGGGTTCGGACAGGACACGGGCGACGATGCGACCGCCGGCAAACACCGGGTTGCACAAGACGATCATCGTCGTGGCGGCGACAAAATCGAGCTGGCCGTAGACGTGCCAGAGGACGATGGCGATCGGTCCGATTGTCGGGTGAATCCACGGCGCCATCGGACGCTTGGTGCGCTTGATGGCGCCGCCGGCGGTGAATGCGAGCGTGACGATCTGCGTGACTGGCAGGACCGTCGCAATGGACGCGATTCCAAACCACTCGTGCTGGCCGAGCCACGGACCGGTGATGGCAAAGGCCGTGAGCAACATGGCTGAAAGGGTCAGCGCTTCGATATTGCCCATCGGCTCCATCTGCAGGTTGCCGGTGGTGTGCTGCTCCCAAAACGTGCCGAAAAACGCGATGCCGTTGACGCCGATGACCGTCAGGATGAGCCAGGTCGGTAGCGCAAGAGCCCAAGCGACGGCCGCGACGATGAGCCCGCTGCTTGCCGTGTCCAGCCAGTGGTCGATGAACTCGCCCATCGGTGACGACTGTCCGGTGCGTCGTGCGTGGGCGCCGTCGAGGTTGTCCAGGGTCATGTAGATGAACATGAGCGCGCCGGAGATGAAGTAGAAGATGCGGTTGTCGTCGCTCGCCTGCCACATGGCGATCAGCGCGCCCAGCGAACACAAGCCGCCGGTTAGCGTGATGGTGTTGGCGGCGACACTGTCGGGGATCTTCGCGGCGAGCGGCTTGAACAGGTACGGCTTGAAGAAGGGCAGCAGCAGCGACTTGTCGACGACCGAATAGACGACGTCCTTCTTGGGCTCGTCGGCGGTGCTTTGGCTGGCGGCGGGGGCCGGCGGATCGCCCTGAGGCGGGTGGTTTTCTTGTCCCATGGGGGGCTCCCTGCCCAACTACGCGCGGAGCATCGCGGACCGCGGCAGGACAAGCAACTGTTTGTCGCAACAGCGCCCGAGCGGTCGGGGCAGATAACCCACCTCGGGATCGCCAGTGACCGCGAGGCGAACGCTTTTGATAGGCTCGCTGCCATGCTGTCCCCCCCGCTCGTCCAACCCGTCCTCGCTCTTGCCGTCCTGTTCGCTACGACGCTTGTCGCCGTTGAGCCAGCCACCGCGCAACGCCGCGAGCCGCTGCCGCCACCCGCAACCCCCGTGCCGACCGTGCCCGACCGGACCGTCGTCATCGTGGGGTGGTCGCTTTTCGTCGGCGGAACCATCGGCGCTGTGGCGTTTTCAGCGGCGCACGAAAACTCGAAGACCTGCGCTGTGAACGCCTCCGACACGATCGAATGCACGCGCGAGGAGAGCCACGAGACCGGCCAATACGTTTCGACCGTGGCCGCGCTCGTCGGCCTTGGCGTCGCCATCTACGGCCATTGGCAAAGAGGCGTCGCCCGCGCTCGCCTCAGACGGTGGCAGCGCTACCACGGGCATGCCGCGCTCTACGACGGTGACGACGGCACCACGTTGACGCTGAGCGGACTGGCCAACAGCGGACTGGCCAACAGCGGACTGGCCAACAGCGGACTGGCCAACAGCGGACTGGCCAGCGGGTCACGGGCCGATGGGCTCGCGCTAACCCTGCACTTCTAACACCGCAGTTCCAATGCCGAATCAATCGTTGCCGTCGACGATCGCCTGGGCGATGTCGTGGAAGGTCTGCACGTTGTCGTCGCTGTCGATAGAGCGGCCTTTCCAGCGGCGCGGCGGCGGCAGCGTTTCGGGTCCCCAATCGGCTTGCGGGAGGTCGTCGGGATGGGTTCCTTCGACGAACACGTGGGTCTGGCGCACCCCGTAATTGGCGGTCACGTCGCTGCCGTAGCGCAGCTCCCACGGGTCTTCGATCAGCAAGCGCCGGAACTGGCGACGCAGGCGATGGGTGAAGGCCACCGACCAGATCTGGGCGAATTCGGGTTTGGGCAGGCGCGCATTGCGGACCTCTTCGAAGAGGCCGTCGTCGTGATGGCTGATGCCCTGCTTGCGGCGAAAGGGCATCGGGTCGTCGAGGTCGACGTGGCGCTCGGCCCGACCGATGTTGCGCAGCGTAAACTGCGGCATGTGCTCGGTTTGCACCGCGTCGATGACCTTGGACGGGATCTCGTGGTCGGACTTGATGCGAAACGTCGCCGAATACGTCGCGTCGAAACCTGTTCGTGCCTGCACGGACTCGCTGAGCTTGTCGGTTTCGGGGTCGTGCGCCTCGACGACAGCGAAGTGCTCTTTGCGGTTGAGCGACGCCAGCAAGGTCCACGCCTCGGTGCCGTTCTTGAGCTGTCGACCGGTGGGCTCGTCCGGCTCTTTTCTTTCCTGGTCGTGATCGGACAACGATTCAGTCCCCGAGCGTGATCTTCTCGGTCGATTCGTTCTGAATGTAGAACTCGGACGTTCGCTCGCGGCTGCTGACCACGCCGAGCGCCTCTTCGATCTCGCGGGTCAGCTTCTCGCACTCGCCGCCGGGCGCGCCAGACACCTGGATGCTGACGTTGCCTTCATCGTCGATCGTGAACTGGATCTGTTTGCGGGATGCCATGTTTTCCTCCGCGATTCGCGGCCAGGGGTGGGGGACTGCTCAGTCGCCCCAGGATGAGACCGTGACGTGGATATGCTGCTGCTCATCGACGGTCTCTTCTTCAAGCGTGTAGCCGCGCTTTTGCACTTCGTCCTTGACCGTGTGGTAGGCGTAGCGCTGCACGACCTTGCGCTTGAATTCGCCCAAGCTGTAGCCCGCGTTCATCTCGAGAAACTCGTCGTCCGCCGTGAAGCTCGCGACGCCGGTCTCCGCGTCGATGTTGATGCCGATCTCGTACTTCTTCGAAGCGTGGATACAGATATCGGCTTCCATCGTCTCGCCCAAGTAGCCCTTGACGTGCACCTTCTGGTGGGCCTCGGCCCGGGTGAAGTTGAAGCCGAGCTCCTCCAACACCAGCACCAGCCGGTTGACGTTCTTGATCTTGGTTTCGACCTTGGTGAAGTGACTCATGGCGCTCAGGCTACAGGTTGAAGGGGGCGCGCGTCAGCACAATGGCAGCAACGCGGCGTCTCGACGGTCTTTATCCACCCCGCGAGCGCGATTGCGCGCGGAAGAGACCGTCGCGTCGGCTAGAGTTCGAGGCGCGGCGAGTCGTCTTCGTCAACCTCGAGCTCGGCGTCCGGCTCGCTGGCAAGGCGCGCGCGGGATCGGGCCCATTCGCGCATCGCGGCGATCTTTTCGCGCATCGTCTGGCTCAGCGGGATGATCTCGTCCATCGCTTCGACGAGCAGCTGGGTGTCGATATCGCCTTCGTTGTTGACGTCCGCGCCGGTCTTGCCGTCGCCAAACGCGTTGTAGAGGCCCGCGGTGATGACCTCTTCGATCTCGCTGCCCGAGTAGCCGGCCGACGCCTGGATCAGCTTGTTCATCGTGAACCGCTCGGGCTCACGGCCGCGGCGCAGCAGGTGGATCTTGAAGATCTCACCGCGCTCGGCGGAGTTGGGCAGGTCGACGAAGAAGATCTCGTCAAAACGGCCCTTACGAAGCAGCTCGGGGGGCAGCATCGACACGTCGTTGGCGGTCGCGATGACGAACACGGGCGAGGTCTTCTCTTGCAGCCAGGTCAGGAAGGTCGCGAAGACACGCGCCGTGGTGCCGCCGTCGCTACTGCCAGAGCTCTTGGTGCCCGAAAAGCCCTTCTCGAGCTCGTCCAACCACATGATGGCGGGCGCGACGGCCTCGGACGTCTTGATGGCCTTGCGCATGTTCTCTTCGGATGAACCGACCAGCGAACCGAACACCTTGCCGACATCGAGCCGCAGCAACGGCATCTGCCACGCCGCCGAGATCGCCTTGGCCGACAGCGACTTACCGCAACCGGGGATACCGATGAGCAGCATGCCCTTGGGCTCGGGCAGACCGAAGTCCTTGGCGTCCTTGGTGAACGACTGCTTGCGCTTGTCGAGCCAGTCCTTGAGCTCGGTCAGGCCGCCCACCGAGTCCATGCCGACCTTTGTCTCGTAAAACTCCAGGATCCCGCTCTTGCGGATGATGTGCTTTTTCTCCTGTAGGATGGTCGGGATGTTGAACTGCTTGTCGCGGACCATGGTCTTGTCGAAGACGTGGCGCGCTTCGGATTCGGTCAACCCCAGCGCGGCTTCGGCGATCTCCCGCTGACGATCCTGGCTCTCCAAGATCGCCTTGAAGTTGGCGCCAAAACGTCGCGAGCGAGCGCCGAGGAACGCCTTTTCACGCACGATCGCGACCATCGTGTCGCGGTCGGGCAGGTCGAAATCGATGACCTGCATGTCCTTTTCGAGCTCGAGCGGGATCTTCACGACCGACGACAGGAAGATGACCGTTCGCTTGGTGTTTTCGCCTTCGAACAGCGTGACGAGGTCGCGCACGCGGCGGGCCACCATCGGGTCGTTGAGGAAGGGGTGGAAGTCGCGCAGCACCACGACGGCGTCTTTGGTCAGGCCGTTGGCGATCCAGTCGAGGCAGCGGATCGGCTCGCGAATATCGCCCGGCACGTCCAGCGACGCGCTGCGAAAGCCCATTGAGCACGACCAGGTGATGAACTGCCGCGATTTCCAGCTGGTGATGTCCCACCGCTGCCGCAGGTGCTCGTTTTCGATCGTGCACAGCTCCTGGATCCACTTTTCGACGCGCGACTCCTCGGGCGACACGACGTAGACCAGCTTGTACTGCGCGCGGATGAGGTAGTGCAGCTCGTCGACCGCCTTGGGAATCGGGCGGTTCGGGTCGGTGGCGGCGTTTGCGGCGACGGGGTTGCTCATGGTGCTTACCGGATGTTGCGGTTTCGGAGTTGCTGGTATCGAATTGGGGGGACAACGCTACTCGTCGTCGCCCTTGAGGCTGCCGAAGAGCTCGCGGACGGTGCGTTCCTGCTCACCGAGGTCCTGCACAAGCACGATCGCGGTGTCGTAGAGCAGCTCGGCGTCTTCGGCGAGCTCGCCTTCGGCCGCTTTCTCGATGTTCTGGGCGTACTTGCGAACGAGCCGGGCATTGGCCTTGGAAGCGGCGGCGGCGTCGATGAGCGACTGCACATCTTCCATCTGCTCTTCGGTGAAGGCGGGCGCGGCGACTTCCTCTTCCGGTTCGAGATCCTGCAGCTCTTCGATGCGCTCGGTGGCGGCCTCGAGCTTGGACTGCAGCGAGTCGGTTTTCATCTCGAGCGCCTTGTTCTCGCCCTCGAGCCGCGCCACTTCGTCGCTGCTGTCGCCGGCCGATTCCAGCTTGACCTCGAGCCGAGCGACCTCGCGCTGCAGGTCCTCGATCTTCTCTTCGAGTCGAGCGACCTCGCGTTCCTTGGCCTTGTAGTCGGGGTGTTCGGTGATGTCGGCGGGTCCGGCGGACTTCCGCTCTTCGGCGGCGCGACGCTCGGTTTCGATCTGGCCGCGCAGGTCGTCGGCTTCGCGCTGCTTCTTGCTGATCTCCTGCTGCATCTCGTCGATGCGCCGCATGGAGTTGTGGTAGTCCTCAAGCAGGGTTCGCTTTTCGTGTTCGAGGTCGGAGATGCCGACACCCATCCGCACCTGGCGGATCTCGATGTCCTTGTCGCGCAGGTCGATGCGGAGCTGCTCGATAACGGCTTCCTTCTCCTCGATGACCTCTTGCAGCAGGTTGATCTTGCGTTCGAGCCGGTTGGAGTCGCCACCTTCGCGGTTGAACTGCTCCTCGAGGTTCTCCATCTGGTCGCGCGTCTCACGCAGCTCGTACTCGTTGAGATCCAGCTGCCGCTGCAGCTCCTCGATCTGCCGGTCCTTCTGCGTCAAACGGATCTTGTAGCCCGACAGCTGTTCGGTCGCGTCGGCTTCCTTTTCGCGGGCCTTGGTGATCTGTGCTTCGAGCTTGGTGACCTCGCGTGTCGCCTCGAGCGCCTCGTCCTCACGGTCGGACAGCTCGCCGCGGACGTCTTCGAGGCTGCGGCTCAGGACCTTGTTCTGCTCTTTGAGTTTGACGTACTTGTCGTGCAGGCCGTCGAGCTCGACGCTGTAGCGCGACGCCCTTGTTTCGGCGCTACGGGCCTGGTTTTCGGCTTGTTCGGCGCGCGAGGCGACATCGGCTGCGGACGCTTCGAGCGCGGCCACTTTGCGCCGCAATTCCGCGAGCTCACCGGCTTTGGCGGGACCGTCGTCCACCGCCACGACGACCCGGGACTGACCGGTGTCCATGCCTTTGCGAATCGGCGGGCGATGGATCTCGGCGCGAGGCTTCTCACGCGGCGGCTTCTCGCGAGGCGGTTTCTCACGCGGAGGCTTCTCACGCGGAGGCTTCTCACGCGGCGGCTTCTCGCGAGGCGGCTTTTCGCGGGCCGCGCGGGCGTCCTTTTCGCTGACCTGCGGATTCTGTTGGCTGCGGCGCTGATCGCGCGCCCGACGTTTCCGCTCGCGTTCAGCTTCTTTTTCGGCGCGACGACGGGCGCGTTCATCGGCGCGACTGCGGCTCGAGCTGGCGGCGGCGGCCTTGGGCACGTCACGGCCCATCGTCGTGGGCTGGTTGCGCCGTTGACGCTTTCCGCGGGACGCCGGAGCCGAGGTCGGAGAGCCGTCCTTGAAGTGAATTTCGAGCACTTCGCCACAGCGCACGACGTCGCCGACCCCCACCTCGGCACGCGTCGTCCGATCGTTGTTGATGAACGTGCCGTTGGAGGAGCCGAGGTCCTTGATGTACCAGCCGCTGCCGTCGTGGCCGATGCGGCCATGGTTACGCGAAACCGTGCTCTCCTTGCTGTAGATCGACGAGCCGGGATTACGGCCGATCGTGATGGGCTCGTCTTCCGTCAGGGGCAACTGCACCATCTTGCCCGAGACGTCGCGAAACTCGATGTACATCAATGACCATCCGGCTTGTTGAGCGCCCGGCTTCCCGCTGATCAGCCGCTTGGTGCGTCCGCTTCAAAGCCTGACGACGCTGGCGGGTCCTGACCGCTAGAGAGGGTTCGTTTCCGATGCCTACGCAACGGCCGCCGAGTCTAGGATCCTTGCCGCGCGCGAGCAATAGACGGCAGCATCCGCTCATGGGTGCCAGCAAACTCTCGTCTGCGCCGCGACAAATGGCGCGCATGGTCACGATCAAGGCAGCGCTCATAGGCGCTCGTGGGCTGCGGTGGGCGGCAAATCGCATCGTCGGCCGCCTGAAGACCGAAGTTGAACCCGACGAAGCGACCGAACTGACCGGCTGGCTCTACGACCGCGCGACCCGATACACCCGTCCGGCAACACAGCAGCTCGGCCTGCACGATTTCGAGACCGCGGCGCTTGAAGAGCACTTCCCCGACCCGCCGGCAAACCTCCTGGTGCTCGGTTGTGGCGGCGGCCGCGAGGTCATCGCGCTGCTGCAAAGGGGTTACGAGATCGTCGGTAGCGATCCAGCACGCAACCTCGTCGAAGCCGCGTCCGAGGCCTGTGGCGATCGCGCGATGCTTGTCGTGGGCAAGGTGCAAGACGCCGCCCGATTCAACCAGCACGCGCCGTTCGATGGTGTCATCGTGGGATGGGGCGCCTGGGGTTACGTGCTGCAGGCGTCCGAACGCGTCGAAGCACTGCGCTGTCTCGCCGCCCTTTGCCCCGCGGGCCCGGTCTTGTTGAGCTGGCCGCATCGTCGCACCGAAGCAGTTCACACAGGTGCGGGGGCAGACGGTGTGCCCGGCCAATGGACCGAAACGACCGGCGAATCGTGGCGCGACAACCTGGTGGTCAACCCGGGCACCGGATTCTCGGTCAAGCTCGGCATCGAAGACATCCGTGCCGAAGCAGCAAAGGCCGGGTTCACCGTCGCCCACGATGGCGCGCAAACACGCGGATACGCCCACGTTGTGCTGGTGCCGCAGGGCTGATCGATAGGTTGAGCCGGGCTTAGAAGCCTTTGGCCATGATGGCCGGCATGCCACGTTCGATCTCGCGCACCGCCGACGTCAGGACGGCGAGCGAGTGGCGGTCGTAGGCCTCGATCACCATCGCGATCCCGATCTGCTCGTCGGGGTACTCCTTGATATCCTTGACGGCTGTGCCGCGCAGGCCATCGCCGCGCCAGACGATCTCGAATCGGTTGCCACGCTTGACGCCATGCTCGGCGCCGCGGTCGATGTAGACATAGGAGTACTGGCCTGTGGCGACGGTCTCGTGGTGGAAATCGACGACGGTCGCGACATGCTGGACGGTGTTCTTGACAGGTTTGACCATCGACAGCGGCTCGAAAACGTTGGTGACGAGGTCGCCGCGCGCCATCTCGGAGTGGGCTTTGGTCAGCACCATGGTGACGAGCTTCTTGCGCGTGTTGATGACCTCAGCTTCGCCCAAGAAGTTGATCTTGTAGCCGATGCGTTTGCCGGTGATGGGGTGGGTTACCGGACGCTCCATGCGGTAGACAACGTAGCGATCTTCGAGCCGTACACAGGGGCCGACAAAGCCGATGGCGTCGGTGTCCTCTTCGCTGTCATCGCCTGCCCGCGCCGCTTTGAGCGATCCCTTCTTCACCTCGCTGCAACGCTTGAGCTTGAAGCGCGTGTACACCTCGTCGAGCGTGCCGAGCATGTTGCGTTCCTCGCGGCTCGCTTCGACCACACCGGACTCCCGATAGTCGCGAGCGGAGATGTAGCCGACGCGGCGGGCCAGGAATTTCGGCGTGATGCGGCGGCGTTCAAAGCGCGATGACGCGAACGTGATCGCCTTTTGTTTGGCCATCGGCGCCTTGCGACGGCTCAGGTAGAGCATATCGCCGGGGTAGATGAGGTGAGGGTTGGTGATCTGCGGGTTGTACGACCACAGCGACGGCCAGTACCAGGGCTCGTTGTACAGGCCTTCGGAGATGCTCCAAAGCGTGTCGCCGGGTCGGACGACGTAGGTGCGCTCGCCGGTCTTGGCGGTCCGCTGGACCGAGATCGCGGGGGTGTTGCGGGCCGGCAGTGAAATCGACTGAGCGCTCGCGGCATTGGCCAACAGGCAGCCTGCGACGAGGATGGCAAAGCCCGCGGCAGGGCCGTAGCGATGGGCGTTCATTTGGTGCTCCCCAGCCGACTGAGCTGGCGCTTGGCGATGCGGGCGACAGGCGCGCCGGGAAACATCGAGATGAGCTGTTCAAAGGTCTCGCGCGCGAGCTTGTTTTCGCCGAGATTGCGGTAACACAGGCCGGTCTTGAGCATCGAATCTGGCACCTTGTTGCCCGACGGATAGCGCTCGACCACCTGACCGAAGACGCGGGCAGCCCGCAGCCACAGCGATTGTGCGTACCAGATCTCGCCCATCCAGTAGAGGGCGTTGTCGGACAGCGGATGATCGGGATGGTCGCGCAAGAACGCGGAGAAAGCGTCGCGGGCCGGCCGCAGTTGTGAGGCGTCGAGCAGCGCTTTGGCGGCGCGATAGGCACCTGCGGCGCGTTCAGCGGGGCTCTGGTTTTGCGGCGGAGCCTTTGTCTGGACAGGTCCGGCCGGACGCGTGGTCTTCGCTTTGGGCGGTCGGCCAAGCGCGTTCTTGGAGGGCGCGCCTTTGAGGGCGGGTCTGGCGCTCGATCCGGTCTCACGAACAACACCATCGGGGCCAATGACGACCGAGCGGGTGGCGGGCGCGGACGATGTGGGCATCAGCGTAGGCATCGGGGTGCGGGCTCGGACGGGCATGCGGGACGGTTGCGGACCGGCGAGACGAGAGGGCAGTGGGCGCGAAAGACGAGCGCTCGCCACGGCTGCGGCGCGCGGAGTGGGAGGAACCACGACGTGGGGCAACGAATCGGGCGCGTCCGAGACCGCGTGTCGGTTCACGCGCGCGGCTTGAACCCGCTGCGAGTCGAGCTTGTCCTGCAGCAGGACGAGGCGGTTGCGGAACTCATCGAACTGCACACGCTGGGCAGCTTGGCCGCGGCGGAGCTCGGCGACCTCTTCGTTCAGATCGTTGACGCGGCTTTCCAGTTTGGCGATCTGCGGACCGCCACAACCGACAAAGGTCGCCGCGCAGACGAGTCCGGCAGCGAACAACAAACGCCGCGCGTTCATGGTTTCGAGTGGTCGTTGCAAGACCGTCTCCAAGACGCACCCGTACGTTGGGGCGCATTGTGGATCGTGGAGACGATGGCCCGTGTGTCAAAGAAATCGGCCGCAGCGGGTCACTTGAGACGCTTGCAGGCGCTGAAAAACGCACAGAAAAGCCCGGATTTGCGTGGTTATAACTACCGGGCTAGCAGACTGCGCCGTAAATCGTGTCGGTCATCGTGGGGGACGTAAATGCGGTCTGCCGCGCGGAGCGCGAATTTGGGGTGAGGCCGGAAAAATGACACTTTTTTCGGTCGAGGGGGCTGTTTCAGCCCCCTTGCAGACAACGAGCACCTGCGCCGAGGCGAAGCTTTGGCGCAGTCTGCTACAGAGCTGAAAACTTGAACGACCAGGTCAGTTCGTGCTCGTGCATGAAGCGGTAGCGCAGAAAGTTCTTCACCGCGGCGTCGTCGTTGATCATGGCGCGCACCTCCTCGACGGCCTCGGCCACCGCGTCGAGCTGCTGCTTGGCGCCACCGGGAAAACAGGTCAGCGGCATGTTGCGTCGCATCGAGTCGGCTTTCGACGTCTCGTTGAAGAGCCACTGCGCGACGTCGATGCCCTTCTTCACGTGAACGCCGAGCGTCAGGTGCAGGCACTCCTCGTCGGTCGGTTCAACGAGATGCCAGAAGCCGCGCGGGATGTACATGACGTCGCCACCGCGGACGATGCCTTCGAACAGCGGTTCATCTTCGTCCGGCGTCGGCTTTTCCTTGAACGTCGCCTGGACCGGATCGACCTGGGTCGGCGGATAAATGCGCCACCGCTTGGCCCCGCGCAGGTGCACGGCGAAGATATCCCAGCGATCGAAATGCAGCCCCAGGCCGGCGGTTCCGCTCGGCGGCGAGTAGTAGCCGTTGATGGTGATGTGCTCTTCAAAGGCCGTGAACAGCGCGCGCTGCAGCTTGGCGATGCCTTCGTGCATGCGGGCGACGCCGTTGACGACCAGCGTGGCGCCGTCGCACACGTCGATCAGGTCGGAGACGGTGGTTTCTGGCTCCTTGACCGCGTCGGCAACAGCCTGGAACTTGCCGTGGTGCATGCGGCCGTGCTCATCGACCATCACCCGCGGAAAGCCCTCCTCGAACCCGGCGGCGGCGATCGCGGGCAAGTCGTCCCGGTCGAGGTATTGACGCAACCCGACGGCGGCGCCGGGAAAGTGGGCCGGTTTGTGGGTCCAGGTCTGCTGCCAGAAGCGCTCCCGGTCGCTATGACCGATCAGCTCATCGATGATATTCACGGGCGAGACTCCGCTCTATGGAGGGCCCCGAAACAAGGGCGAGCGTAAGGTGGGCACGGCCCCCAGCGGCGTCAAGGCGGAAACGTGACAACGGGCACACAAACCTCCCAGCAGACTGCGCCAAAGCTTCGCCTCGGCGCAGGTGCTCGTTGTTTGCAAGGGGCTGAAACAGCCCCCTCGACCGAAAAAGGTGTCATTTTTCCGGCCTCACCCCAAATTCGCGCTCCGCGCGGCAGACTGCATTTACGTCCCCCACGATGACCGACACGATTTACGACGCAGTCTGCCACGACCCTTCGAAGGCCCCCGCTCTGTGGCGGCAACGAGCGCTGCTCGCGATCGCGGCGTCGATCGTCGGTCTGCTCGCGGTCGAAGCGCTCGCCTGGGCGCTCATCGGCCCGCCGCACGCCGGTCATCACCGCATCTTCTGCACCTGGGACGAAGCCGTCGGTTGGCGTCTCAAGCCGTCGACCCGGGCGCGCCACAACACGCGCGAATACGACATCGTCGAGAACATCAACGCGCTCGGCCTGCGCGGCCCTGAAACCACCTACGCGAAACCGGAAGGAACGAGGCGCACGCTGTTGCTGGGCGACTCCTTCTTCGAGGGCTACACCGTCGCCGACGACGAGGTCTTGTCCGCGGTCCTGGCCGACCTCAAACCACGCATCGACGGCGCGAAACACGAGGTCATCAACGGCGGCGTCGGAGGGTACAGCACCGACCAGGAGCTTGTCTGGTTGCGCAGATACGGCCGCCGCTTCAAGCCCGACGCGACGGTCGTTGGTTTTTACCTCAACGACGTCTGGTTCAACGCCCAACCGCGCTACCTGCGGGGTCCCAAGCCGTTTTTTCCGGTGCGCGACGGCAAGCTGCCCGACGATCCCGTGCCGCCCGAAAAACCTCGACCGAGCAAGCCGATCGAAGGCATCCACCGCATGACCGCCGCGCTCGCGGAAGTCAGCCACGTCTACCGGAAGCTGCGCCAACATTGGTGGAAGTACCGCTTCCGCGACGACGGCAAGGACCCGACCAAGCGCGTTGCCCAGTCGCCATCGCTCCACACGCGCCCCGAGAGCCCCGAGGTGGCGGCGGCATGGCGAGCGACCGAGCTGCTGTTGGTCGCATTGGCGCGGGAGGTCAGCGAGACCGGCAGTCGCTTCGCCGTGCTGTACATCCCCGCGCGCCAACACATCGAAGGCGGCAAAAACCTGCGCAAGAAGCAACACGACGCCCTGCGCGCCAAGCTCGTGGACATCTGCCGCCGAAACGGCCTCCGCTTGCTCGATCCGACAAAGGCGCTCGCCGAAAAGTCGCGCGAATTGGCCGGCTCCGACTACGTGTACCTGCCCCGTGATGGCCACTGGTCGCGCCAAGGTCATGCGGTCGCAGCCGAGGTAATCAAGCAGTGGCTGGAGGAATCAGCGGCGGCGCCCTGAACGGTTGGTACCGCGCAAACGTCGAATTGCTCGTCGCAGGACAGGCGCGGTCGCGTTCCAGGCCAGGCCGATCGCGCGGACGGCCTTTGTCAGGCTCTCATCGCCGGCCCATGAAAGCGCCCAATCGCCGAACGCGACACCGTCAACAACGCCGATGACGGCGTCGCGGGGCACCTTCTTGTCGACGTTCAGGTTGGTGTCACCGCGGGTGACGAATGCGTCGGCTTCAACCTGCACGACCCGATGAAAGACCAGCCGGCCGTCAGCGCCGATAAACGCGAGGATGTCTCCACGTTCGGGGACCGCCGTTCGGTTGATGGCGCCGCGCAATGGGGCTGTGAGCGGAAACATCGACCACCCGTGCAGCCGCATCCACTCGCGGGACGGTTCGGCTGTGGCGGGGCTCATGACTCGGCGGCGACCGTCTGCACACGACCGCTGCGACCCTTCTTCGGCGCATAGATCGGGAAGACAAAGTTGCGCTTGCGCGGCTGCGGCAGGTGTTCGGTCGGATCGGGCACGGTCGCGAACTGCTCGGGCGTGTAGGGCATGTCCGTTTCGAGCGTCCAGGCCTGCATCATCGCGCGCGTTCGCCAGTGGAAGTTGGGCGGCGCCTTGCGGAAGTCGCCGGTGCGCTTGAACGCCTCACCGGAGCAGTAAAAGCAGCTCCCCGAACCAGCGCAGGAGTGACAATCGGTGCGCTGTTCGTTGGTGAAGGAGACGAGCTCCTTGCGCGCCTCGGACGTGTTCCAAATCTCGGCGAAGGGCTTTTCGCGCAGGTGACCGAGCGGCATCGGAAACGCCACGCAAGGCCAGACGGCACCATCGGGCGTGATGTACGCCAGCGACCGACCGGCCCCGCACGGGTCCGACTTGGTGTCCATCGACGGTTGCGCCGGCTTGTTCTGCCCGCGTCGCTTGATGTTGTGGCGCAGCAGCGCGCGCCGAGCCTCGACCAGGGCGTCGTAATCGAGCAGCCCACTGTCGAGCGAGCTGCCGCCCGAGTGGGTGGGAAAGACCACGGTCTCGGGGTTGACCGGGCAGCCTTTGGCCCAGAAGTAATCGAGGAAGTCTTCGATCTCGTACAGGTTGGCTTTGAAGATCGAAAAGCCGATATGCACCCAGACACCGGCCTCGAGCAGCATATCGATGCCGCGCAAGGTCGCTTGCAAGGAACCGGGCACCTGGGTGACCGCGTCGTGGATCTCGTCGTCGAGCGAGTAGACGCTGACATCGATGCGCCGCACCAGGGGGTTGGCAAGCAGCGCCACGCGTTCGGGCGTCAGGTTGCCGGCATGGGTCTTGACGCGGCTGATGAACCGAAGGTCGCTCGCGTACGCCAGCAGCTCACCGAAGTCGGGGCGCGCAAAGACCTCGCCGCCGCTCCACGTCAGGAACATGACGCCCGCGTGCCGCAGCTGGTCGAGCAGGCTCTTGATCTCGGCCGTGGTCATCTCCGGCCAGTCGTTCTTGTTGTCCAGATAGCAGTGCGTGCAGTCGAGATCGCACCGATACGTGACGTCGATATGCGCCGTAATCGGCGCGGAGCCGCGGTTGAAGGCCTCTTTCCAGGTGCCCAAAAAGCGCTGCAGACTGTCGCGATCGTTGATCAACATGTCAGTTGTCCGGTGTAGCCGAGTGGGGAACGGGCCAGGTGGGTTAGCACGTCTTCGGACGATTGGCTCAGGTTGTGGGCGAGCCAGCGAGGCGGATGGGCTTTCAGTAGCCGGCCTACGTTGCCCAACAGCTCGTCACCCGCGAGACCTTGAAACCAAAAAGCGCCGGCCGCGACGTGCTTGAAAGCCTCGTTGCGCGACATCGGGCGCGTGTAGGTCGCGCGACGATCCGGGTCCATGACGAGCATCCCGCCCAGCGGAAGGACCCACGGACGCACCTGGTACGGTCCTCGCGTCTGGCCCCACCACCACAGCTCCCAGGCGCCGTTTTCGTTGGGTACGACGAACGCATACTCGTCGCCAAGGTAGGAAACGCCGCGCCCGATGAAGCGTGTCGCGAGGGTCGTCTTTCCGGCTCCTGAATGCCCGCAGATGACCCAGGCCCGCCCGGCGTGGCACAGGCTGACGGCGTGAAACATCATGCCGCCGCGGCGCAGGACGTGGTCGAAGGCACAGGCCAGGGCGCAGTCGGCGGCGATGACGCGATCGGGCTGCATCGGATCAACCGTCGGCGCGATGACGGAGAAGCGTCCGCGACCGGTGCGCAGATCGACTTCGCCTGCGACACGCCCTGACGAGTAGCCAAAGCCACTTTCGTCACGCCAATCGAAGCGGTCGGGTCGGGCCGGCCCCAGGGCCAGATCCTGGTGTAACTCGATCTCAATGTCGGCCGGCAATCCCGGGGGATCCAACCAAGCGAGCCACGGATCAAAGGCGTCGTGCAGGGTCAAACCGACGCGAAAACGCCCGGTCGTCGCCGTTACGCGTCGATTGGCAAAGTCGTGCAGGAGATGCCGCCAGCCAGCGGTTCGCCGCGGGCAAGCGGGCCGGGGACGAGGCGACGCCGACGAACCTGTGCGTCGGGATGGTGCTGCGGCCATCATGCCACGAGGCCCGGAGTGCAGCGCGGGACGGCTCAGTTCAGCGTGCAGTCCGATCCTTCGCCCGCCTCGGTGGCGGTGCCGCATGAATCGGTGCCCAGCAGTTGGTCCATCAGCTGGTGGTCCATCGAGTCGATGTCGGGCGCTTGGTAGCTGCGACGCTCGCTCGGGTTGACCTCGAGTTCTTCATTCTTCTTGGTGGCGTCCATCCGGAGCTCCTTGGCAATGGCGACATGCAGCCGCGTCTCGTCGGGTCGAGTGGGACTCTATCCCAAATCGAGCGCGATGGCAGCGTCGAGCACGTTGCCGCTAGTACACGATCAACGAGTAGTTGTTGGTCTTGTGCAGGTTTCCGATCAAAATATCCGGGTAACCGTCGCCATTGAAGTCGGCGAGCGGGTAGTTGCGGAGCTTGCCCATCGCGGTCGAGTTGGGCGTGAACGGGTCGCTGAACTTGATGTCCTCGACGTGGTAGCTGAGCTCCTTGCCGGTCGCGGCCTTGGGCCGGACGATCGGCAGTCGGACCTGGAACGCGCTGCCGCCCTTGCCCGAGTCACCTGGGTACGGGCCACCGATCGCGACGAACGTACCGCCGGTCTGGTCGCCGAAGTTACCCAGCGGCATCAGCGGCTTGGCCCACATTGGGGACGCCCAGCCGATCTTCTTCTTGTCGGACTTGTTGGTAAGCTCATACAGGTCGGCCGTCTTGCCTTCACGCTGCACCTGGATCTGCTTGCCGAGGTAGCCGGCGACCGCTTTGCCGCGCAGGTAGTAGACCTGGTACTGGCTCTTCGGCGTGGCGTGCAAGAGCGCGAGATCCGGCGTCTTCTCACCGTCAAACTCGACCGGGAACGCGGTCACCATGGCCTTGCTGCCAAAGCCGGGGTCGCGAATGATGCGCACAGTCTGCTTGTCGGCGCCGGCGCCTGTCTGCCCGTTGGTCAGGGCGAAGACGACCTCCGTGGTGAGCGTCTGGCCCTTGACGATGATGACCTGCGGCTGGTTGTCGTAGACGCCGATCGCGAAGTCGTCGAACTGCTGCCCCGAGCCGTCGCCGTCGGGGATGACGTTGCCGACCGAGCCGTGTTCGATGCCGAAGTTGGAGTTGGACTGGCCGTCGGTGAGGTGGATGATCGCCATCTTCGCGCTCTTGCGAGCGGCCGCGCTGTTGGTGTCGATCGCGACCGGCTTGGACGTGCTCCAGTTCTTGTTGCCAGGGATGATGAACACGCGGTCGAATGCGACGCTGCCGCCGGCCTTGACCGTAATCGCGATGTCCTCGACCGCGTTGCCGTTGTTGGTGTCGCCGTTGAAGTTGCCGGCGCTCGACAGGAAGCGAACACCGCGGCTCTGGCCCTGCAGGTTGGTGATGCGGACAGCCGGCGTCCCGGTGATCTGCTTGCCCTTCTCGCCGAGGTAAACGCGCACCTCGCGCGGGTTGGTGTGGCTGTAGTCGACCACCAGGTCCTGGACACCGTCGCCGTTGACGTCGATGCCGTTGATGACGTTGTGGCCCATGTACGTCTTGTTATCGAGGCACTGGTGATGGGTGCCCGTCAACGCGTTCATCGTGTAGGTCGTCGCCGCCTTCGGATCGTGGCCGTACATGATGCAGAACTTGACGTAGTCGCTGCCCTTTTTGTGGTTGCCGCCATACACCGTATCGGTCAGGCCGTCGCCGTTGATGTCGCCGGCTGCCTTGACGCGGGCGAACGACCAACGGCCGATGCTCAGGTCGTTGTTGAATGTGCCGGTGACCTTCATGAATCGCAGGCGCAGCGCGTCGGTGCTGATCGACTTGCTGATCGGGCCCTTGTTGCCAGCCGCGTCGATGGCGCGCGCCGAGAAGTAGTACTTGGTCGCGCCGTTATCAACGAGCGGAGCGAACTTGCACGCCGCGGCTCCGGCCTGTGGATCGGGGCCTTCGACCATCACGGAGTCGGCCGCGCCAGGTGACTTCGGCGTCCCGATGGACGTGTTCGGCAACACCGAGGCGTCGCAGGCGTTGGCGAAATCGGTCGCGTTGGCGATGTCCTTGCGCGAGTAGCGAACCTCGTAGCTCGTGGCGGGCTTGCCGCTGGTGCCATTGTCGCCAACGGCGGTGAAGCTGAGCTTCGCGTACGGACGGCGCGGGTTGAGGTCGCCGCTGCCGAACGCCTTGAAGGTGATCTGACCGGGGAGCGTCGTGTCGGTGATCGCCGTGAACTTCGCGGAGCCCACGTTTTCAGCGGTATCGGTCGCGGTCACGGTCACGATAGACGTGCCGTTGGCGCCGAGGGTCGCGCCCTTGAACGTCACCGTCTGCGTCTTGTCACCGGTGAAGACGAGCGGCAGCTGCACATTGCTGGTCAGGTCCGTGCCCGTGTTGTTCACGAAGGCTTCGAACTTCGTCAGTTTGCCGCCCTTGAGCGCGTCGTCGTCGATCTTGACCTCGACATTGAACTGCACGCCGTTCTTGGCGGCGTCGGCGTCGTGAGTCGTGCCCCACAGCGCTGTGGCGCCGGTTGCGGGCGCGTCGAAGCCGTCGATCTTCTTGGCGATGAAGTTGACGACTGGAGCCTTGAGGTCGACCACGAGCGGCGACGGACCCGAGCTGCCCGTCTCCTTGCCTGCGGCGAACAGCTTCGCTTCGAGCTTGACGTTGTCGCCGTGGTTGAACGTCGCCTTGAAGGTCGCCTTGTTGGCGGCCGGTTTGACGCTGGCCGTCTCCTTGGCGCCCTTGAACAGCTTGACCGCATCAACGGCGCCGCACGGACCGACGTACTCGGCTTTGAGGTTGAACGTGACGCTCGCGCAGTCCTTACCCTTCGACGCGCAGTATTGGTTGTTGGCGACACCGTTGGCCGGCGCCCCCGTCAGCGCGACGAGGCAGCCGCTGAGCTTGACGATGAAGACGTTTTCGGCGACCGAGACGTTGCCGTTTTCGTCGGTGGCCGTGACCTTGATCGAGTAGTTGGTCGTGGCGCCGAACGGAACAGTGACGTTGACCGTCGGCTCGTTGCCCCCGGGCTTGGTGACCGCGGTGTCGGTCTGCGCGACGTAGAACTTGCACTTCTTGAAGTTGACGTCGCAGTCGTTACCGAGCTCGAGCCGGTAGGTCTTCGCGCCCTTGGTACCGAAAGTCACGCTGACCTGGTAGCCACCAACGGTCTTGTCCGCGTCGTCGTTGTCGCCAAACGTCTTGTTGTTGGCGGGCGACGTGATTGTGACCGTCGGTGCTTCGGTGTCGACCACGATGGTCGCCGGGCTGGTCGCGATGGTTGTGGCGTTCTGGCACGAATCGATGACCGTCGCCGTGAGCTTGTGCTGGCCGTTGCTGAGGATTCCGAAGTCCTTGTTGCTGAACGTCGCGGCGCCCTTGCTGATGAGCTGTGACGGGTACTTCTTGTTGGGCACTGCGTCGGTGATGACCACCGGCTGCTTGTCGGTGTCCGCATCGGTCGACTGCACCTGGACGTCGAGGTTATCGCCCTTGATGAGCTTGCCCTTGGCGGGGCTGACGAATTTCACGGCGCCGGGCGGAATCGTGTTGATCAGGAACGTAAAGTCCTCGGTCGCCTTGCCGGTCTTGATCTGCGCTGAGGGGCCTTCGTTGCCGACGAGGTCGGTGACGACCGCGGTCAGCTTGGCGTTGCCTTCAGCCGGGAGCTTCACCGAGATGCCGCTGGCCTTGCCCGCGGTCACGTCGCCCGAACCGACCTGGATGCCGTCGGCGTAGATGGCGACGGAGCCCGACTCATTGGCGCTGACCGCGAAGGTGAAGGTGCCGCCGGCGGTGGTGTCCGACTTGTCCTGGGCCTTCTGGTTGAGGCAGCCGGCCGGGATGCCGTTGCCCTGCGGCGCGAGGGCGGCGCTGAGCGTGGGCTTGACCGTGTCGATGAGGACCGCGCGGTAACGCGTCTGCGGGTTGGACGAATCGAGCGAGGAGACCCACTTGCCGCTGACCTGCGCCTCGACCGCGAGGCTGTAGTTGCCGTCGGCGAACGAGGACGCGTCAAAGCTGACCTTGTTGTCGGAGACGGTCACGCCGTCGATCGCGATGACGTAGCCGGCCTTGCCGCAGGCGCCTTTGCCCTTGAAGCCGGCGGTGTTGGTGCACAGGCGCGCGGCGCTGCCGGTGGGGATACCGAGCGTGATCGCGCCAAAGCCCTTGTTGGCGGCGATGCTCAGGGCCGTCGCACACTTGCCGGACGTGCAGACGCCGCCCGGGCCGCATTCCTTGCTCGCCTTGCAGGTCTTGTCGGCCACGAATACCGGCGCGTTGATTCGAATCTCGGCCGCGTCGGCGAAGATGCCGATGGTCTTTTCGAAGCTCGCGGCGTTGCCAGCGGTGTCCTCGGTCTTGAAGACGAGCTTGATCTTCTCGCCGTCGGGCAGCGTGACAATGCCGAAGCCGACCTTGCCGACCTTGTCGTCCGCGACGCCGCCGTGGGCCTTGCTCGTGGCCTTGAGCGCCGACTTGCCGTCGTCATCGAACACCTCAACCGAGACGGTCTTGGTCGACGGCAGGCCGCGCACGCTCACGGCGAGCTCGGTCTGCATACCCTTCTTGTTCTTGTCGAGGTCCTTGTCGGCCAAGATGACGTTGCCGACGGGCGCTGTGACGCCGACGATCTGCGGCGCGGTGCGGTCGATCTCGACATTGACGGGCGACGAAACGGCCGTTTGGCCCGCTTCATCGGTGACCTTGGCGACGAGCCGGCACTTGCTGTTGTCGGGCATCGTGAGCTTGTTGGTCAGCGTGAGCTTGCCGCTCGTCACGGTGCCGCTGGCGGTCAGGGGCGTCTTGCCGCCGCAGTCCGCGCTGATCTCGACCTTGCTGCCGTCGGCCGCGTTGGTCGTGGTGACGGACAGGTTCTTGAGCACGCACGCGGCGGAACCGGCCAGGCACTCGGTCGCCGCCTTGCTGTAGAGCGCGCCATTGTTGGGCGCGGAGATCGTGACGGTCGGCTTGGTGACCTTGTAGGTGACGGTCAGCTTCTGCGAGACGCCCTCGATGATCTGGCCGGGCATCGCCACGAACTGCAGCGTGTTGGGGCCGGCGCCGAGGCCCTTGACGACCGCGGTGTAGGTGCCGGCGGGGCCTTCGGTCACGGTGGCGTTGGGGCTCGGCTTGCCGTTGACGAGCACGTTGTGGGTGGCTTTGGCGACCGCGACGCCGTTCTTGGTCACCGCGACCTTGAGGGTCACTTCGGGCGTGGCGACAGCGACGTCACCGGTGGGCGAGAGGAGCGCGACCTTCACGGCGTCGGACACGAGGTTGACGATGCGCGTGGTCGGTTTCTTGCTGGTGTTGCCGATCTTGTCGGTCGCCGTCGCGCTGATGGCGTTGGCGCCGGGGAGCAGGGTCACGTTGTTGAACGTCACCGTCTGGTTGGGCGGCTGGGTGTCCTGACACGGCACGGAGAAGCTGCCGATCTTCAGGCAGACCGTGATCTTGTCGTTTACCGGCTCGCCGCCGACTTTGACGACGATCGCAGTCTGGTAACCGGGCTCGGACTTGTCGCTGTCCGGGTTCTGGAGCGGGTCGAGCGTCGCGGTAGCCGGCGTCGGGATGGCGACGGTCGGCGCGGTGGCGTCCACCTTGAACGTGCGCTTGATGTCGCTGCACGTCGAGTCCTTGGCCTTGTTGCCGTACTTGTCCTTGGCCGAAACCGTCAGCACGTAGTCGCCATCGGGGAGCGCGACGGGCGGCTTGCCAGCGACGAGCTGCAGCTGGGTGCTCAGGCTGTTTTGGGCGACCTTGCCCAGGTCCTTGTCGATGAACGTCACACCGGTCGTAACGGCGATCTTGGCGTTGACGACCGCACCCTCGAGGTTGTTGGCGGTCACGGTCAGGGGCAGCGACGCGGCGTTGGTGGTGATGCCGTCGCCGGGCTGGGTGAGCTTGAGGCACGGCGCGGGCAGGCCGACGGTGAACGCAACCGGCGGGCTCTCTGCTTGGTTGGCGCCGTCATCGCGGGCCACGCAGACCATCTCGTTGCCGTAGTCGTCGATGCTGAGCGACACGTTGACGCTGACACCCTTGGCGCCCTGCGTCACCAGCGCGGTGCCGACGGGCTTGGTGCCAAACGAGCTGCCGACCTGGTTGGCGCGGCAGTAGACGCCGATGGTGCTGCCGGCGGCGGCCTTGGAGAACGCGACGGCGAACTGTGTCTCGTACACGCGCGCGGTCGACTTGTTGTCATCGTCGTTGGCGAGCAGGACGGCTTTGCCCTTGGGCTCGGTGATGTTGAGGATCGCCTGGTCGGTGAACACCTGGTAGGTGATCTCCTTGACGCTGCTCAGGCCGCAGGAGTTCTCGGCGCGAATCGACACCTTGTAGGTCTTGGACGCCTTGAACTCGAGGTTGACCGAGAAGACGCCCTTGGTGTCCGGCGTGGTCTTGGCGACCGCGACGCCGTCGATGTCGACCGCGATCTTGTCTTTGTCCGACACGGTGAGCGTGGTGACGCTGCCCTTGAGCTCGACCTGCAGGCCCGACTTGGCCTTGTCCGCGTCGTCGCCGAGCGTCAGCTTGCCTTCGGAGGGCGTGGCCACCTGGATGACCGGTTTTTCGGTGGTGATCGTGACGTCGATGGCCTTGCTCTCGCCGGCGGGACGCTCGGTGAAGTTCTTGTCGATGACGTGCGCCTTGACCTGCGCGGTTGCCGCGATGTGCCCGGTGTCCGTGCCGCTGAGGGTGACGACGATGTTGGCTTCGCCGTTCTGCAGGGCGACTTCCTGGCCCTTGTCCTGCTTGGCGCCGGCGGTGTCCTTGAGAACCTCGATGTAGGCGTGCGTGCAGCTGGGCGTGGACGTCTTGACCTTGAACGAAGCCTGAAAGCCCGCGGTGCCGGGGTCGGCGTCGGTGGTCAGGCAACCGGTGGGCGCGACGAGCTGCGCGTTGCAGGCGTCACCGCACGAGAGGTTAAAGCGCTTGTTGGCGGGATCGACGCCGGCGACCTCGGCCGAGATCGTCTTGGGTGTGCCGCTGTCCGAACAGGGCAGCGTGACCTTGGAGATCTTGGCGCCGTTGTCCTGCACGGTGCCGGTGCCCGCCGCCTTGCCGTCGATCTTGATCGTGACCTGCGTGCCGTTGGCGATGTTCGTCGTCTGCACGTTCACGTCGATCTGAAAGCCCTTCTCGTCGGGGCCGGGACCTGTGTACTTGTCTTCCTCGGGCGCGAGGTTGACGAGGTTGACGTTGCCAACGAGCTGCTTGCCGCCCTTCGTCTCGATGTGGAACGAAATGGTGCCCTGCTGCTTGCCGCCGTCCGGATCGGTCTTGATGTCGGGGTTTGTGTCGGTCGGGCCGGCGTCCGCGGACGGCGGTCCAACGACCTGGGAATCCCCGGTCCCGCAAGCGGAAAGGCCGAACATAGCGAACGCAGCGGCGGCGATCAGAGCCGCGCGGGGCAGGCGAACGTTGGTCATTTGGTCTCCATGTGCTGCGACGACTTGGCCATTTTCATGCGGGATAAGGCAGGGAATCCGGTGGTTTGGGGGAATCCGGGTGTTCGCGTCGCGCTGTCGGTTGTCCCCGTCACGGCAGGTGGTGGGGCCCGAACCGAGCGTAATGTGCCAACTTCAGTGGCGGTCCGCAATCTGGTGACCACCAATTCCGCTGACTTCGAGAGGGTGAGACGTCGAGCAGACGCGTCAGGCCGCGGTGGTTTGGACAATGCGCCGCTGCTCCAATGTCGCAAGAAAGTCGGTCAGGTCGGCGCGGGCCTGGTCGGGCTCGACGTTGTAACGACCGGCGATGAGCTCGACCAATTCGTCGAGCGTGCGGCTGCTTTCACGGAGGGCAGCGAGCGCGTCGATGGCGGTCGGGACGTGGGCATGGTGGAACGCGCGATCCTCGGTCACGACGAAGATCTCGCCGGCGACCTCACGGATGGCCGCGCTGGGTTTGAGTTGGTAGATGGCGGTCATGCTGGGTGCTCCTGGGCTCATCTTGGCAGCGTGCGCGGGCGGGGAGGGCACGGCATTGCCTCGGTTGCCCGCCGATCCGATGGGTGCCCCATTCCCCGGGTTGCCCCCATTTTGTGGGTTGCAATGGCGGGTCATCGGGTTCAAATCGGCGCGGATGGTGCAGCGCGACGCCCCGCGAGGCAAGCGGCATAAGCGCCGACAGACACAAAGGAATCCAACCCCGCCGCTGGGCATCGACGGCGGCGCTGGAAATTGCCACCATCGCGCCCGCTACCCACACACGCTCAACGCGTTACCACAACGGAATGCGCCATGACCTACGACCTGAAGATCATCAACGGCACCATCGTCGACGGCACCGGTGCGCCGCGCTACGGCGGAGATATCGGCATCAAGGACGGCCAGATCGTGGCGGTCGGCCACGCGCCCGATGACGCCGCGGAGAGGATCGACGCGGCGGGCGCCATCGTCACGCCGGGGTTCACCGACCTGCACACGCACTACGACGGGCAGATCTCGTGGGACTCTGATCTCATGCCCAGCTCGGTCCACGGGGTCACGACCGCGGTGCTCGGCTCCTGCGGCGTCGGCTTCGCCCCGTGCCACGCCGCCGACCGCGACAAGCTCATCGCGCTGATGGAAGGCGTCGAAGATATCCCCGGCACCGCCCTCGCGGAGGGCCTGACCTGGGAGTGGGAGAGCTTTCCCGAGTACATGGACGCACTCGACGCCATGCCGCACAGCATCGACTTCGCCCTGCAGGTGACCCACGACCCGCTGCGCGTCTACGTGATGCGCGATCGCGCGGTGCACAACGAGCTGCCCACCGACGACGACATCGGCCAGATGCGCGCGCTCCTTCGCGAGGCCCTCGAAGCGGGCGCCGTGGGCTTTTCGACGGGACGAACCGACAACCACCGGTCCGCGACCGGCGCCCACACGCCCGCGGCGGAGGCCAATGCGCGGGAGCTGGAGGGCATCGTTGCGGCGTTCGACGGGCTTGACCGCGGCGTCATACAGGCCGTGAGCGACTTTGACATGACGACCGGCGACGAGCATTTCGACCGCGAGTTCGACGTCATCGAGCAGATGGCCAAGCGCGCCGGACGACCGATGTCCATTTCGCTCATGCAGCGCGATCAATCGCCGCAACAATGGCGCTGGATCATGCGCCGCGCCGAACAAGCCGACGCCGCCGGGATCCCCATTCGGCTGCAGGTCGGCGCGCGAGCGATCGGTGTCCTGCTCGGCCTCAACACGACGTTTCAGCCGTTCATGGGCTTTCCCTCCTACAAGGCCATCAGCCACCTGCCGCACGCCGAACGCGTCGCCCGGATGCGCGACCCGGAGTTGAAGGCGCAGATGCTCACCGAGAAGAGCGAGCCGGTCGCCGGTGATGGCAGCCCCATCCCGCCGCTCGCCGACTTGTTGTTGGCGCAGATCGAGATGATCGGGATGCGCATGTTCACGCTCGGCGAAGACCCCGACTACGAGCCCAGCCTGGCCGAAAGCATCGGCGCGCGGGCGAAGATGCGCGGGGAGTCGGTGCTCAGCGGCCTGTACGACGCGCTGCTGCAGGACGATGGCAACGCGCTCATCTATTTTCCGATCTACAACTACACCGAAGGCAGCCTCGACAACGTGCACATGATGCTGAGTCACCCGCTCGCCCTGCCCGGGTTGAGCGACGGCGGCGCGCACGTGGGGACGGTCTGCGACGCGAGCTTCCCGACCTTCCTGATGAGCCATTGGGCGCGCGATCGCGAGGACGGCTACCCGCTCGAGAAGATCGTCAAGATGCAGGCGCACGACACAGCGCGGTTTGTCGGATTCAACGATCGCGGCACGATCGCGGTCGGACAGAAAGCGGACCTCAATATCATCGATTTCGACGGGTTGAAGCTGCGGCCACCCGAGCTCGTCGCGGATCTACCGGCCGGCGGAAAGCGCCTGTTGCAGCGGGCAGAGGGCTACATCGCGACCATCGTCAGCGGCGTCGTGATCGCGCGAAACGGTGAGTTGACCGGCGCGCGCCCGGGGCGCCTTGTTCGATCGCGTTGACGGTGTCGATCAGCGCGGCACGGCGAGCGCCACTCATCGGGACGACTGCGCCGCGTTGGCGATTCGTTCCGGCTGACTCAGCGCGACGTAGCTCGGCGTCAATGCGGCCCAATCGACGGGCTTGGTGGTCTCTGCAAGCCCGAGCATGGCCGCGATATCCGGGGCTGGGACAGGGCGCTGCGGGAGGTCGAGCGACGCCAGCTCCTCCAAACAGGCGCTCGGTCCGGCGATCGCTTGGGGTTTATCCGGCGCCGCGTCGACGAATTCCGGCAGCTCGGCGTGGGGGACCTCGGCTTCGACGTCTCCGACCCGGGCGTAGACGACACGCCGACGAGCCGGCAGCACCGCAAGGACGGGGCCTTGTGCGCCTTGTTGAGTCGCCATGAACGCGATGGTTTGCAGCGAACCGACGCCGTGACAGGGGATGCCGAGCGACCACGCGAGCGCCCGCGCTGTCGCCATCGAAAAACGCAGACCTGTAAACGATCCGGGGCCGACGTCGCAGACGATTCGGTCGACGTCGTGCAGCACCTTGCCCGCCTCGTTGAGCAGCTCGGTGATGTCGCGGAGCAACGTTCGGGGTTGGCCGCGCCGCCACGTCATGGTGCGGACGGCGAGCGGTCGATCGTCCACCGCCAGCCCGACGCTTTGGGTCGCGGTCGATGTCGTGATGGCGAGCGCGATCGAGGCCACTGGGATTGCCGCGGGTTCAGTTGACGAGGGCGGTGATGAGGCGCTCGACGTCGTTTTTCATCACGACGACAAAGAGCAGGCCGATGAAGCTCATGCCGATGTAGCTGGCGATCATACGGGTGCGCAGGCTTACGGGTTTGCGCTTGATGGCTTCGACCGCGAGGAACAGCAGGTGGCCGCCGTCGACGAGGGGGATCGGCAGCAGGTTGAGGATCGCGAGGTTGATCGAGATCCAGACCATCAGCTTGAGGAAGTAGCTCCATCCCAGGTCGGCTGTACGGGCGGCGAGCTGCGCCATGAAGATCGGCCCGCCCACCTCTTTCATCGGCACGTGACCGCGGAACAGCCCGGCGACGGTGAGCAAAGTCACCTTCATCGCTTCGCCCATCTCGCTGACGGTGCGCTCGGCGGCGTAAGCCAGCCGGTGGTTATTGGGGACCTTCTCGGGGGCTTCGTAGCGCTGCAGCTGGGACGCGCCGAATGTGAGCTGTGGCCGTTCGTTCTTGTCGAGCTTGACGCCGAGCTGGAAATCGACGGTGCGGACCTTGTCGCCGCGCCGAATCTGCACTTTTCGCGGCTTGGCGAGCGCCTTTTTCAGCACCGTGAGCAGCACTTCAGGCTCAAGTCCGCGGTTGGCCGGATCGGCGCGCACGTCGTCGTAGGGCTTGGTCAGCCGGTCGAGCAGAACGAAGAAGCTGCCCACGTCCTTGCCGTCGACCGCGAGGATCTCGTCGCCGGAGCGCAAGTTGGCTTGTTTGTCGGCCGGGGAGTCCTTCTCGACCACGCCGACGACAGCCTGAGCGGGACCGATGCCGAGCTGGGTTGTGATCGAGCCTGCATCCCGCGCGGCGGGCAGATTCACCACCACCTTGCGCGTTTCTTTGCCGTACAGCGCCTTGCGGGCGTTGCGCAGCTCTTTGCGCGGCATCGGTTCACCGGCGACAAGCTGCTTGACCTCGAGGGTGACGGTTTGGCCTTTGGCGGCGGCGAGGGCGGCCTCGAACTCGTAGTACCGAGGTGTCTTGGTGGCGGCCACTTTGACGACGCGGAACCCCGAACGGAGACCGTCCTTCCACGCCGATGAACCCGGCTGCACCGAGAGGATGGCGCTCTGACCGTCGGGCAAGACCTGGATCCGGCCGACCGTGTCGACGATGCCGAGCTCGGGCAGCCTTACGTCGCGTTTTGAGGCCGGAACGAGCGTGAGGGTGTCGCGCTTGCCGTTGCGCTCGTAGGCAACGACCGCCTTCTTGCCCGGGCGGGCCGAAATCTCCCGCCGCAGGTCCATGAAGCTGTCTATCGGGGTGCCATCCACCGCGACGATGCGATCCCCGCTGCGCAAACCCGCCTTGGCTGCTGGACCGCCCGGCAGGACAGTGCCGATGCGACCGCTGACAACCGTCGAGTCGACCGCCATCGACCCGCCGAAGATGATGACGATGGGCAGCAGGAAGTTCGCGATGGGCCCAGCCGCGACGATGAACGCGCGACGCCAGACGGGCTTGGCCGCAAACGAGTCCGCCGGCATGCGGCTGTCGAATTCAGCGGTGAGCGCCCGTATCTCGGGGTGTTCGTTGCGACCGGTGGTCAGCATCTCCTCCGAACCGGTTGGGTCGTCGCCGAGCATCTTGACGAAGCCGCCAAGGGGAAACGCGCGCACCGCGTATTCCGTGCCGTTGCGATGCCACGACGCCACCACCGGACCGAAACCGATCGAAAACGACAGCACCCGCACGCCCATCCATCGCGCGACGAGGTAGTGACCAAGCTCGTGGAAGAACACGAGCGGGCCGAGCAGCAGCAGGAAGTAGAGGATGAACATGCGTAATTGCGGCTCGTTGGAGGCGGCTGGATGGCCGGCGCCCGCGCGGCGAACCAAGCGCGGGTGCACAGTATAAGTTAACGCTCCGCGCGCGCACGCATTCCCACGGTCGCGCGGACGGTGGGGATGGATTCGTCCCTTGGGGCCGCGTCGCGGGGCGCTTGTGACCGGTGTCAGCAGCCGCTACAACCCGGCCCATGAATCGCCACATCCCGCCGGCCACGCGCGTCTTCCTCAGTCTTGCGGGGGCGCTCGCAGTGGCACCGCTTGCCCAGGTCTTCGGCGCCGCGCCAATGCATTCACACGCCGTTCCAGATGCGTTTATCGAGACGCACCGGGCCCCCGACGCTGATAAATACGGTGTGCTCGACGTCCGGGTGGCCATCGACTGGCCACGGCTGCGGGGCGCGCTCGAAGAAGCGGTGCTCGAGACCGTTCAGCGCGGCTTCCAGGCCGATGTCGACGACACCATTGTCGGCGTGCGGCTTTGGGCGGAGGTTCCCGCCTGGCCGGCGCTCCCCTGGCTGCGGGAGAAGGGCCACAAGCCGGGCGATTGGCTACCGATGAATCGCTTCGTCAAGCCACCCGAGCCGGTTCCCATGCGCGAATCCGAGCGAAATGGTAAACAGAATTCACAAAGTAAATATAATTCACACAGCAAATACAATTCACACGGCGGCAGTTCGCCTCCACCACCGCCACCGTCGACCTCGCTGAGCGGCCAGACGCACACGGGGCAACCCGCCGGGGCGTTGAGCGGCGTGACCGTCTACCTGTCGCCGGGACACGGCTGGACGTGGACCCAGACGTTGGGCCGATGGGCGACCCAGCGCGGCAACACCCATGACATTGTCGAGGACTTCGTCAACGCAGAGGCGGCGACCCACTACCTCGTGCCGCTGCTTCACAACGCCGGGGCGACGGTTGTCGGCGTGCGGGAGCTCGACCTGCAGGCGAACGTGGCGATCATCGACAACGGGGACGGCAAGAGCACCTATGTCGAGAAGGGCGTGTGGCAAAAGGGCTCGGACAAGGGTTTTGCCAACGGCAAGGCGCCCTACAAAAACGGCGTGAATCCCTTCGCGCTCGGCGGCTATCGAGCGGCCAAGGCGGTGGCGAGCAGCTCGGGCAAATCGACGGCGACCGCGACGTTCACACCGTACATCCCAGCGACCGGGCGCTACGGTGTGTATGTCGGCTACACCGCCGGCTCCAATCGCGTGCCCGACGCGCACTACGAGATCCGCCACGCCGGTGGCGTGACGCATCGACGCATCGACCAGCGCAAGCACGGGCAAACCTGGCATTGGCTCGGACACTTCCACTTCCGCAAGGGCACCGACGGCGGCAAGGCAGCGGTGATCCTCCACAACGACACCACGGGGTCGGCCTCGGGCAAGTACGTCATCGCCGACGTTGTGCGTTTTGGTGGCGGAAAAGGCCTGATCCAGCGGGGCACGGGCGCGTCCAAGGCCAAGGCGCTGACAACGGGGCGACCGCGCTGGGAAAGCTGCGCGCGCTATCACACCCAATACGCTGGCGCCCCCAAATCGGTGTACGACAGCGCGACGACGGGGACCGATGGCACCGACGATGTATCCGCCCGCTCGCGCTTTTCGGCCTGGCATCACCAGGGCAGTGACGAGGCCATCTACCTGTCGTGGCACAGCAACGCGCCGGACCCGGGCCGCGGCACATCCACCTATGTCTACGGTCCGGGCAAACCGTGGGGCAACGCGCCGTTCACCGGCGTCAAGGGCAGCATGGAGCTCGCCAAGCTGATCCAGGCCAACATCGTCAAGGACGTCCGGGCGGTTTTCGACCCGAAATGGAAGGACCGCGGCGTCAAGACCGCGTGGTTTGGCGAGGTCAACCCCAAGCACAACCCGGAGATGCCGGCCGCGCTGGTTGAATGCGCGTTTCACTCGACCAAGGCCGACGCCGATTTCATGCGCCAACCTCGCTGGCGACACCTGGTTGCGCGGGCGCTGTACAAGAGCGTGGTCGGCTATTTCGCGGCGAAATGGAAGAAGAAGCTGGCCGTCGTCCCCGAGCCACCGAGGGCCGTGCGAGCGACGGTCGATGGCGCGACTGGCAAGGTCTCCGTAGCGTGGCAACCGGGCGCAACCGGGGGGGTGAACGGCGACGCCGCCACTGCGTACCTCGTCCAGACATCCGATGACGGCCTTGGTTTTTCAGTCGGCCAAGCCGTGGGCAAGACCGGGCATGTGCTCGACGCCATCGCGGTCGGCAAGCCGCTCTTCATTCGTGTTGTCGCGCTCAACAAGGGCGGGGTTTCGCTGCCGTCGGCGGTTGTCGGCGTTGTCCGCGGATGCGACGACTCGGTGGCGTTGGTCGTGCAGGGGTTTACGCGGATGGCGGCCAAGCAGCTGCCTGTCGACGATCTCTCGGCGTGGTCGCTCAAGAAGGTCCAGCGGTTGCGGCAATGGAAGATGAACAGCTTCGACTACATCAAGTGGCACCTGGCCGCCCTCGCGGCCGCCGGGATCAGCGCTGACGGGGCGGAACGGGACGCGTTCGCCAAGGTTGACCTCGGGACCTACCGGCTCATCGATTGGGCGGCGGGGGAGCAGAGCACGGCCGATGTCGTGTGGAGCGCCGATGACCGCACACGCCTTGGCAAGTGGCTCGACGGCGGCGGCGGGCGGGCGTTGTTGGCGACTGGATCGGAGATCGCGTGGGCCGTCGACAAGCAGGGTGGAAAGGGCGGCGGAGACTGGCTGAAGACCTGGTTTGGCGCGGGCTACGGCGGCGATGACGCGGGCACGTACAAGGTCGTCGCGGCGAGCGGAGAAAAGCACGGCTGGACCGGCGCGTTCGGTGACGGAAACGGTACCGCGGCGTTCGTCGATGGCGCTGGGGCCGACTACGACGTCGACTTTCCCGATGTGCTCAAGCTCAGCGGCGCCAAGGCTTTGCTCGCCTACGACAACGGCACGGGCGTCGCGGCGTCCGTATACGCGGTCGGCAACTCGCGCACGGCGCTGCTCGGCTTTCCCTTCGAGGCGGTGACGACGCGAACCACGCAAGCGGCGCTGATGAAGCTGCTCGCGACGCGCCTGGCCATGCCGATGCCGGGGTTTGTGTGCGGCAGCGGTGGCGGTGATGCCGGGTCGAGCACCGGTGATGCGGGGTCGACCGGTCCGACAGATGCGGGGTCGACGGCCGATGCGGGCAAGCCTGTCGATGCGGGTTCCTTCGCGGACGCGGGTGCCTCCAACGACAGCTCGGGCGGCTCTGTGCCGGCGCCAGACGGGTTTTCGCCGGATACGGGACGCGCCGCCGACAGTGGAGCGAGCGGCGGGGGAGCGAGCGGCGGGGCAACGAGCGGCGGGGGTTCGGCGTTGGTGCCACCCGGTGATGACGACGGGTGCGGCTGTGACGCGCGCGGCAACCGGGACGTGGATGGCGGTTCGGTGGTCTTTGCGTTGTTTATGCTCGGCCTGCTCCTGGCGCGCAGGTCGCGCGGAATTGCGGGGGTCCGTTAGCGACCGTATGCTGCCGGTATGAAGACTCGCGCCCCTCGATTCGCAGCCTGGATGAGCCTCGCAAGCGTGCTTGCGCTCGGTTCCTGCGCCGACAACACCCCCGCCCCCGCCCAAGGCGGCCTGACGCTGAAGTTCGCGGCGCTGTCCGCCGGCGGTTGCAACGCCCATCCCAACGGCACTGGGCAGCTCCCCGACGGGATCGTGCGGCTCGCAGCGCGGGTGAAGATCGGCACCGCCACATCCGAGCGCCTGACGCTCGACGCGACCAAGCTCGACGCCGGCAAGTGGGAAATCGGCCCGCTGCCGTCCAATCAAACCGCGGACGTGTACGTCTACGGCTGCGACGCGGCCGGCAAGATCGTCTACCAGGGCCGCAGCAACGGCATCGCGATCCCCGACCAGGCCGCCGCGCCGGTTTCGATGTTCATGATCCCGGTCGGCAAGCTCGCATGCACCGGCAACAACGCGGTCAACACAGGGGCCGATGAATCCCACCACCTGAGCGCGCCGCGATCCTTCAGCGCCGCCGCTTCTGTCGCCAACGGGGACGTTGTCGTGGCCGGCGGGGTGGGCGACTGGAACGGCGAGTCATTGACCGGATTGGCGAGCCTCGACACCGATGTCTACGACCACGAGGCCGGGCACTTCCGGAAAGGCCCGACGTTGCTCAAGCGGCGCGTCTGGCTCCACGCACATCGCCTCACGGACCACCACGTGCTCATCGCGGGCGGCGTCGGCAAGATCGTCGGTCAGTCCAGCGCCCTCGTCCCCAAGCTCATGGCGCCCACGTCGGCAACCGCCGACCGCCCGGACATCGCGGCGGAGATCCTCGACTTGCGCCGCGGTGCCGGAGGCAAATACCCCGCGAGCGTGGCCGGCAAGGTCGACATCGGCGTTGGCAAGACGTTCTTGAGCAGCTCCATTGCAACCGGAGATACGATCACCTTCGTCGGCGGTATGGCCGATGGTGGCAGCGCGCTCGACCAAGCGACGCGCATCGGCGGACTCGCAGACATCGCGGCCGGCAGCGCGGGGACGACGACCGCCATTGCGCTCAAACAGAAGCGCTACAAGCCGGCCCTGGTGGCGTTCGGCGATGGCACGATCGTCGTCTGGGGCGGCATCGGCAAGGACGTCGACGCGGCCAAGAGCATCGGCGAAACCATCGCGCAGGGGGCCAAGGACACCACGGCCATCGTCGTGTCCGGTCCCAAGGAGATCCTCGAGAGCGACAAGCTCGCGACGTTCGGCCCCGCGGCGGCTCCCATCGGCGAATCGGGCGGCAAGCTGTCGTTCATCGTGTCGGGCGGGATGCCGGCCAAGACACCCACCTTCGGCGCTGGGACGTCGAGCTACATCGTCGAGGTTGGCAGCGACGGCAAAGCGGCGATCAAGACGCTGGATCTGGGCAAGAACGCGCTCTTCGCCGGGTTTGGGGCGACCGCGCTGCAGCTGACGACGGGGGAAGCTCTGTTCGCTGGCGGCATCATCGCGCTGCAGAAAACGGCGCCGTGCACGGGTGACTCGGAGTGCCTGCTGGACAAAGCGTGGCTTATCTCACCACCGGCCTCCTTGTCGGGCGACACGGTCAAGACGACGGCCAAGATCTTGCAACTCGGTGGTCCGCGCGCGGGCATCAGCGCGGCGAATCTGCCAAGCGGCGTGCTGCTTGCGGGCGGACAGGCGAAGGTGTTTGACGCGGCGTCGAAGGGACAAGCGGCCCTCGACCCCACGGGTCGCGTGGTGTCCGGCGCCCCGAAGGCCGAGCTCGAAGCCGCGATGTGCGGCAAGTAGTGTCTCGGCCGGCAGCTCATCAAAACTCCTGGAACGGACCGCTAGCCATTGTCATCCGGCGACCTGCGAGCGACGAAGGCGAACCGGGATAACGCGACGACTGTCGTGGTTTCGGCCTGTTTGCTGGGCCGGCCGTGTCGCTACGACGGCGGCTCCAAGTCCCATGCCGGTGTGACCGCGCGCGTCCAGGCTTTGCGCGACCACGGCGTCGTCGTTGTGCCGGTCTGCCCCGAAGAAGCTGGCGGCCTGGGCACACCGAGACCAGCGGCGGAGCTGCGCGGCGGCGACGGAGCGGCCGTGCTGCGCGAAAAGGCGACGGTAGCCCGCGTCGAGGACGGTGTGGACGTGACAGATGCGTTCGTGGGTGGCGCGCATGCTGAAGCCCGTCGGGCCGGTCCGGTTGCCGAGGCGATCTTGAAAGCCCGGTCGCCGAGCTGTGGGGTCGGGCATACACACATCGACGGAGAGGTCGCCCGTGGCGATGGCGTGTTCGCCGCGCTGCTAAGGCAAAACGGTGTGCGCATAAGCACAGAAGAGGCGTAGCCGGCAGGCCCGATTGGAAGTCGCTGACTGAGCGATGGGCCGAGTCCGAGCGACCCGAACCCGAACCCGAACGGCAACTCACACCCTCACGGCATGGTAGGCTCGCTGCACGGAGGCATCCATGAACCGAACACGACCGCTTTGCGGGCGCTCGCTGTCTTGTGGGACGGCTAGCTTGGCGACACTGGCCGCAGCGCTGCTGGTTGTCGGCTGCGCGAACGACGGCGACGACGCGTCGGGCGACCCCGCGACCACGAAGACGGACACGGCAAAGGCCGCCGACACGGCAACGGACACCGGCTCGACCGCGACGGACACGGCGGCGGCGAGCGACACGGGTCCAACGACGAAAGACGCGGCGACGGCGGCAGGGACCGACACTGCGACAGCGACGGACACCACAACCGCGACCGCGACGGACACGGCGACGGCGACGGACACGATTTCGGCGACGGACACGGCTGTTTCAACGGACACGGCTGTTTCAACGGACACGGCTGTTTCGACGGACACCGCTGTTTCGACGGACACCGCTGTTTCGACGGACACGGCAGGTTCGCTGGACACGGCGGCGGCGACAGACACGACTGGCCAAACGGACGCCGGTAGCGCAGCCGATGCGGGCGGATCCGCGGACGCGATGACGGCGGCCGAGTACCTCGAACTGCAGCTCAAACAGCTCGATATCCACAAACTCGTCGCCGGCAAGGACGGCGTCGAGCTCGGCGCCCGCGACTCCAAGGCCGACGGGCACGCGACCTTCTACTCGCCCAAGCTCAAGGCCCTGTTCGACGTCGAGACCGTCAACGACCACGCCAGCAAGCCCAAGGCGCTCGCGAAAAAGCGGGTGACCGTGCGGGTCAAAGACGCCAACAACGTCTGGGTGCTCGTGACCGACCCCAGCGGCGTCTACGAGTCGGCGTTCTACAGCGGCAAGCTGATCAACGGCGCGGTGACCATCAAGAGCGAGGACAACACCGACGACAAGGCCGTCTACACCTTCGACCCGAAGAAAGGCGACCCGTTCAAGATCGACAAGGCGGGGCTCATCGGAACCATCGCCACCATGGCCATCAAGACGATCCTGCGCACGATGCTGCTCGGGGTGATCTCGTCGGTCGTCAAAGGCGCCGTCACCAAGGCTTGCCTGGTCGCCAACCCGCTCTACACCGACTCGTGCGCCATCGTCGGCGAGATGAGCGCGTTCGTCGTCGGCGTCGCGATCGGCGGGCTACGGTTCAAATGGGATCCGTCGTCGCTGCCGAGCTGGGGCGGGCCGTTCACCGTATCGCTGGCCAACGCGACCGTCGGCTGGTTCGAAGGGTGGGCCTGCGAAAAAGCCACAGGCGCCGCGTTGATCGCGTGGGGCAAGACCAACGGCACGTTCACCGCCGCGGCACACAGCGCTGTGGTCAAGCAATACAAGCGGCTCGCGTGGCGCCTCAACTGGTTTCACCACAAGCTCGCGACGGCCGCGCCGACCGATCCCAAGAAGAAGAAATACGCCAAGGCCATGATCCGCGGGATGCACCGGCTGCTGACCTACTTCAAGCCGCTGGCCCACGAGGACATGTTCATCCCGTACTCCGGCACCAGCATCAAGCAGGTCGGCCAGGGGCTGCTCTACGACAAGATGATCGAGTCGGTCGGCAGCATCGCCGAGGACGTCCAAAAGGAGGGCGTGAACGTCAACATCATCGTCAACGGCTTCTCCTACAAGAACCTGTGGAAGGCGTCGTTCACCGACAAGCAGAAGATCATCAAGAACACCATCAAGCTGCAGAAGACGACCGGCGGCTGGAAGGTCAAGGGGATGGGTCACATCATCGGCTGCGCGCTCGGCGTGGTGAAGGGCTTCAACGGCTACGTCACAAACAACACCGCCAACCCCAACCTGGATATCGACGGCATGGAGATGGCGCGGCAGGGGTTGCTGGTCGCGATCGCCTTCGTCAACAAGGCCTACGCGCAGATTTGGGGCGGCGCCGTCGTCGATCCGACGTGCTTTCCGGACCTGCACGAGCCCAACAACAAGTTCGTGGCGAAAGGCAACATCTCGGGGTTTGGCGGCAAGATCACGCTCGACAAGCTGACCCTCAAGAAAGGCGACGTCGACTGGTACACGCTGCCGGTCAAAGGTGTGATCTCGAAGGTCCAGGGCGGCGCGGCGGCACGGGCGGGCGGCAGCGGTGATTGTCCTGGCCCGGTGATGGCCCAGCTATGCATCCAGCTGCACTGGTACAGCAGTATCAACGACCTTACCGGCGACCCGCCGACCAAATTCGGCAAGGAGACGTGCGGTGTCGTGGGCCCGGCGGCAGGCGGCAACGATCCACAATTCTCGACGCCGAAGTACACCGTCAAAGCGCTCGCAGGCGAACAGAATCCGCGGCTGGTCGTGCGGGTCCGCCACAAGACGGCACCGGGTAGCGACGTCCCCTACAAGCTGATGCTCTTTGCCGGAAAAGCTTTCTAAGCGGTTCTATGCGGTTGTATGCGGTTCTGACTGAGGGGGAACGGCGGTTCTGAGGGCGAACGTCAGCGCAGGAACACGAGGACGTAAGCGGTCGCGAGCACCAGCTGGGCGATGGCGAACGGCGCGGCCTGCCGGACAAAGGACGCGAAGGTCAGCTTCAAGCCCTGGCGGTGGATGATCGCGACGGCGACCACGGTCGATGCGGAACCGATCGGCGTGAAGTTGCCGCCGAGGTTGGTGCCGAAGATCGTGGCCCACCACAGGTGCGAGCTACCCGGGATGTCCTGCGCGACGAGGATCTTGCCCATCACCGCGGCGAGCGGAACGTTGTCGGTCACCGAGCTCGCGATCGACGCCGACCAGAGCAGCGCGCCACCGCCAACCATGTCCCCGGCCGCGATGAGCGCCCCGATGCCGCCCCCGATGCGCCCCAAGACGCCGGCGTGCTCCATCACGTTGATGACGACAAAGAGGAAGATGAAGAAGAACAGCAGGTCCCAATCGAGCCCGGCGTAGTTGCGGTCGACCGAGTGCTTGAAGCGAAGCATGGCGATGATCGCGAAGGCCATCGCCACAAAACCCATCCCGAGCTCGCTGATATGTGGCAGCCAACTCGTCGTTGCGATGGTCACGATAAACGCCGCGAGCAGCGCCCACGACACGAAGAAGAAGCGCTTGCTGCCGAGGCCGTCGTTTTCGTCGAAGGAGTCCACGAGCCGCGCGGCGGCGGACTTCTCTGCGTCGGTCTTGAGCCGGCCGATGCCGAAGATTCGCGCCCCCATCAGGATCGTCACGGCCGTTGCGACCGCGGTGTAGGGAGCCGCGACGAGGAAGAACTTCACGAACGGGATGCCCGCCATGTGGCCGAGGATGATGTTGGGCACCGAGCTGATCAGCGTGAGCAGCCCACCGAGATTGGTGAGCAGACCTTCGACCAGCAGGAAACCGAGCAGCTGGTCGCCGCGATCGAGCTTCTTGAGGGACACAACGGTCAGCGAGCCGACGATGATCATCGCCGTGACGTTGTTGAGCAGCGCCGAGAAGACGACCGTCAGCGTGCCGTACAGCGTCAGGAGCACGAGGGGATCGCCGCGGCTGAACTTGGTGAGGCGAATGGCCGTCCAGCTGAAGATGCCCGAGCGCGACACCACGTCGATGAAGAGCGACGAGCCGAGGATGATGGCGATAACGCCCCAGTCGATGGCGGGGATGTAGACGGGGAGCTCGACCTGGTGACCGCCGGGGAGCGTTACGAGGCCAAAGGGCAGGATCTCGGCAAAAGCGCCGCCGAGCAGCGCCAGGAGAGCGGCGATGCCGGTGATCATCGACTTGCGGGCGTGGATCTTCTCTTCGAACGCCAGGCCGAGGACCATGGCGACGAGCAGGCCGGCGAAGGCGAGCTCGGCAGCGGTCGAAAGGGGCGCGGCTTCGTGCATGACAGGTGGTGGCAGGGCGATTACGTCGCCGTTTCAGAGCAACAGCACGGAGGTCTCGTGCAGCTCGGTGGCGAGGGCGAAGGCGGTACCTTCCATGGCGTGCTGGCCGTTTTCCTTGGCGCGGGCGACAACGAGATCGATGGTGTGTTCGGCGACCAGGTCCATGAACACCGCGAGCGGGGTGCCGAGGCGGACCACCGGGATGAGCGTTTCCGTTACGCCGTGTTCCTGCATCTGTTCGACCACCGACATGATCCAGGCATTCGCGTCGCCGAGAAGCTTGGCCGGTAGCTCGCGGCGGGCGATGTCGGTGTCGAGCGTCGGGATCTTCGAGATGGCGTCGAGGTAGCGCTCACAGACCCGTTCATCTTCCACATGGGCGACGACGATGGTGCCGTCGTCATGGGTGATGTGCAGGCCCCAATCGATGAGCCGTTGGTCGCCCGCGAGGTGATCGGCGACGACGAGCACGCGTTGGGCGCTGCGGTCGGAGCGCGCCGAGAAACCGGGTTGATCGGGCGATGGCGTCATCAGGACCGGGACGTCGAGCAGCTGGGTCAGGACCTCGAGCGCGCTGCCGATCGCGTGAGGGGTATCGCGCCACCGGCTCAGCACATGGCGATGGGTCACGACGAGGCCCACATCGGCGCCGCGCACCTGCTCCACGACGTGATCGATATCGGAAACCGCGTCGCCGCACAGCAACTGCCAGTCGACAGATCCGTGCGCCCCGAGCGGTTCGAGCAACGTGCGGACGGAGCGGTCGAAGGCGGGCGCGCGCTGGTCGGACAGGTCGGTCAAGACGAGCACACGCTCAACATCGGGTCGCGCGAACCGATAACGCGGTTTGAGGGCGCTGCGGAAGACCGACTCGAACTCATCGAGGCGCATGGCGAGCCTCCACTGTCACGACGGCGCCATGCTGCTTTCCCACTTCTCGATCAGGCCGATGAGCCACTTGGACACCGTTTCGATGGACGGCCGGTCTCTGGGTGCCTTGGCAAGCATCCGGTCAATGGTCTGCGAGGCGCCATCCCAGCGACCCAAATCCACGCCATGGTCAGTTGGGTTGGTCGGCGGATGGGAGATGACACGGGCCGCGATGTGGGTGGGTTTGGTGCCGTCGAAAGGAGGCTCGCCCGTCATCATCTCGTAGAGCAAGACACCGAGCCTGAAGATATCGGATGCCGGCGTGGTTGGATCGCCGAGCAGCGCTTCGGGCGTGAAGTAGATGGGCATCACCGAAGCGGGATTGTCGGGACGGTAGTCGCCGAGCAGAAGGCCGACCATCGACGGCGGCATGACCTTGGCGCGGTACATGGCGCCGCGGCCGCTGACGAAGATGGATTCGGGCACGACGGATCCGAAGGCGCGCCCCTGCTTGTGGGCGGCTTCGATGACTGCGGCGAGCTGCAGACCGATGCGGGCCGCCGCGATCGGGCTGAAATGGTGGTCTCGCAGCAAGAGCGTGCGCAAGGTCGGGTCCTGCATCATCGGCGTGATGTAGAAGAGCGAGCCGTCCTTGGATTCGCCGAAGTGAACGACCGGCAAAACGTTGTCGTGCACGGGATCGGCGGCCGCTTCGGCTTCAGCAAGCAGGCGCAACGCGTGGCGCGGGTCGTCCATCGCCTCGGGTACAATCAAGACCACCGTCACAGGCACGTCGTCGCGAAGATCGTGGGCCTTGTAGACGGCGCCATCGCCGATCTCGCCGAGCAACCCGAAAAGTTTGAAGCGGCCGGCGACGTCCTGGATCAAGGCGCGGTTGGCCGCTTGCCAGTCCTGGATCGTGCCCACTTCCCAGGGCGCCTTGTTGGATCCGCAGGCGTGACACGCGCCGTCGCTGCCCAAACGCGCCCCGCAGGTGGTGCAAAACAGCGCCATTTTGACTCCTTGCCAGCCGGGCGCGGGACACCCCGGATCGCTGCTGATCGATGGCCGATCTTGGGCAACCGGACCGGTTTTGACAACGCGTGTCCGAACAGGGCCTTGCAGTGGTTGAAACCGCCGTGTAGACGCAGCGCGTGCCCGAGACTCTTCCCGCCGAGGCCACCGACCTCGACCAGATGCGCCCGCTACCCCGCAAATCGCTGCGCGGCGTCGAGAAGATCGCCGTCCCGATCATGGAGACCATCAACGGCACGCACTGGCTCAAGTCGCTGATCCACGGCTCGTTGGGGCAGTTCAACCGCATGTGGATGGCGTGGGCGACCCGCAACCTCTGGGAGCTCCATGACGTCGAGCGCGTGCTGAATATCGACGCGCCACGCGGTGTAATCCTGGTGTCCAATCACCGCTCCTTCTTCGACATGTACATCTTCGGCTCGATGCTGACCGAGCGCACCGAGCTGATGAAGCGGCTGTTCTTTCCGGTCCGGAAGGTCTTCTTTTACGACAGCTTGCTCGGCATCGTGACCAACCTCGCGCTCAGCGGTGGCTCGATGTGGCCGCCGATCTTCAAGGGCGAGCGACGCGACCTCAACCCGCTCGCGCTCAAGCAGCTGGCGTGCGTTCTGCGGCCCGGCAACGTGATCGGCATCCATCCGGAGGGCACGCGCGGCAAGGGTCCGGACCCGTGGGAGCTGCAGGCGACCAAACCCGGCCTCGGGCGGATGGTCCAGGCGGTTCATCCCGACACGGTCGTCCTGCCGTTTTTCATCCTCGGGCTCGGCAACGACTTCTTCGCGCAGTGCAGGCGCAACTTCAACAAACCCGGAGAGCGCGGCGAGCCGGTCCGGATGTGGGTCGCTGAGACGTTTACGGCGGGCGAATTGCAGGCGATGGGCGATGCCCGGCTGATCACCGATGTCGTGATGGCGCGGATCAAGGAGCTCGCCGACAAGGATCGGGCTCAGCGCGCAGACAACCCGGTCGTGCGCTGAAGAAAAGGCCTCGTGAGCCGTCCGACAGCACCCTTTACTGCCGCCTGTAGGTGACTGACGGGCCGCAATCGGCGCGCACCTGCAGGAAGTTGGCGTTGCGCGCCGACCAGGTCGCGATGACGGTTTGTTTGCCGTAGGCGAACTGCAGCTGGGTGCCGACGAGGTTGATGGTCCATTGGCCGCGCAGTCGGCTCGTTGTGCGGCCGTCGGGCGAAGTGAGCACGACGTCGAATTCCGCCTTGTCGCCCGCCGGAATCTGCAGGGTTGCGCCGCCGTTGGCCGGTCGCCACACACCGGCCATGGAGGGTGTGTTGGACCGCGGCGCCGGCTTGGCGTTGGCCGCTCCCCACGGTGCGATGAGTTTCCAGGTCTTCGGTTGGTTGCCTTTGCTCTGGACCTGCATCGTCACGCCTGTGCGGCCGAGGGTGGCGACGACGTTGTCGTACATCCAGTTGCCTTTGGCGGGGCGCCGCAACACGACGTGAGCGCCGGTGAGCTTGGGGTTGCAGCGATCGCCGACCGACGCGGGGATCTGTGGGGAGACGTGGAAGAGCGTGCCGCCCTTGTTGACCCAGGTGCCTTCGATACCCGTCGCGCCCAAACACACGGACGGAACGAGCCACAATGTGGCAAGATCGCGCCACCCTGAGCAACCAAGTTCTTCGCGTGGAGCCGCCATGGCCGCTTACGACGGTTTGACGCCCATTCATAGCGGTCGGACGACGACCGTTTTCCGAGGCAGACGACGCGCAGACGGTCGCGCGGTTGTCATCAAGCGGCTCGATGGCCCGCACCCCGAGGTCGACCAAATCGCGGCCTTGCGCCGGGAGTACGAGGCCATTCGGGCCGTCGGTTCCGACGTCGTGGTCGAGGCACTTGCGCTGGATAGGGTCGACGGGCTCGACGCCATCGTGCTGGATGACGTCGGCGGTGTGGCTGTTTCGGCGCACCTGGTCGAGTCGCGGCTGACAACGATCGAGTCGCTCGACATCGGAATCGCCATCGCCGAGGCGTTGGCCGGAGTGCACGCGGCAAACATCATCCACAAGGACGTCAACCCATCCAACGTCATCTGGAACCGGCGTACTGGTCGTGTGCAGCTCATCGATTTCGGGATCGCGAGCCGGGTCGCCCGCCAGACAGCAGCGCTTTCGCGCCCCGAACGACTCGAGGGAACGCTCGCGTACATCGCGCCCGAACAGACCGGGCGCATGAACCGCCGCATCGATTATCGGGCCGATCTCTACAGCCTTGGCGTGACGCTTTATGAGCTGCTTGGCGGCACGCGACCCTTCGACTCGGACGACCCGCTGGAGGTCGTGCACGGCCACATCGCGCTGCGTCCGGTCGACTTTGGGGGAAACCAATCCAGCGGTGCCGCCCGTGCTTGCGGCGATCGTCGCGCGGCTGATGGCGAAGAACGCGGAGGATCGCTACCAGTCTGCGCGCGGCCTGGCTCACGACCTGCGGATCTGTCGCGAACGATTGCAGCGCACCGGCGCCATCGAACGATTCGAGCTGGGCACCCAGGATCGGATCCAGCGGCTGCGGGTGCCCGAAAAGCTCTACGGCCGCGACGCGGAGCGCGGTTTTCTGTTCGAGGCGTGGGACGCTGCAGCTGCCGGCGCGTTCGAGTTCGTGGTCGTGTCCGGCTACTCCGGCGTGGGCAAGACGTCGCTTGTCGGGGAGATCCAGCCTCGCATCGCGGCCGAGCGTGGCGCGTTCGTGGCCGGCAAGTTCGAGCAATTCAGCCGTGGGACGCCGTACGCGTCGCTGTTGCAGGCGTTTGGCGGGTTTATTCGCCACCTCCTGACCGGCAGCGAAGACCATGTGGCGACCTGGCGGGCGCGAATCTCCGACGCGCTGGCTGCCGACGGCGCGGTGTTGTGCGACGTGGTGCGGGAGCTCGCGATCCTCGTCGGCCAGCAACCTCCTGCGCCCGATCTGCCACCGGCCGAGGCCGCCAACCGGTTCCAGCTCGTCTTTCGGCGTTTCGTTCGCGCGCTCGCTGCCCCGGACCGTCCGCTCGTCCTCTTCCTCGACGACCTGCAATGGGCAGATGTGCCGACGCTGACGTTGCTCGAGGGGCTCGCCGCGGACCCGGATTTCGGCAACCTGCTCGTGATCGGCGCGTACCGCGACAACGAGGTCGACCACGCCCACGCGCTCGCCCTTGCCCTGCGCCGGATCGAGGCCGCGGGCAAAACGATCCGTGCGATCCGACTGCGACCGCTCTCCGCCACCAACGTCCAGCGCATCGTCGCCGACACGCTCACGATGACGAGCGATGACGTGGCGACACTGGCCGACCGCTGCTTCGCGAAGACGCGCGGCAACCCGTTTTTCCTCACCCAATTCGTCGAGTCGCTGCATCGCGACGGGTTGCTGACGCCCGATGGCGGCTCATGGCGCTGGGACGTGGCGCAGATCGCGGCCCGCGACGTCACCGACAATGTGGTGGACTTCCTCGCGGCGCGCCTTTCGCGTCTGTCTGTCTCGACACGGGCCGCGCTGGGCAGAGCCGCGTTCATCGGCACCGATTTTGACGTCGCAACCGTCGCGGCGCTGCTCGACGAACCTGTCAGCGGCGTGATGGCCGCGCTCGCCGACGCGATCGACGAAGACATGGTCACGGTGACAAGCCACTTCAGCGGCCGCTGTCGATTCGCCCACGACCGGGTTCAGCAGGCCGCGTACCAGCTCGTCGGCAGCGAGCAACGGCCATCGATCCACCGGGCGCTCGGCATATCGCTGCTCGACCGGCGCGCATCGGGCGAGGACATCGCCGTGTTCGCCATCGCCAATCACCTCAACGCGGGCGCCAGCGAGCTCGACGACGAACAGCGAAAGACGGCGGCGCGGCTCAACCTCGAGGCCGGCCGTCTCGGGCTTTCCGCGCCGCTTGTGCACCGTCACACCGTTACTTCCAGGCCGGCATCGGCGCGCTCGCCGACGACTGCTGGGCCACCGATTACGAGCTGTCTCTCGCGCTGCACCTCGGCGGCGCGGAGGCTGCGTACCTGAGCCACAACACCGCGGCGATGGAAGCGCTGATCGGGGTTGTGCTGGAGCAAGCGCGGAGCGAGCTGGACAAGGTCGCCGCCCACGAGGTCGCTATCTACGCGATGTTTGCGGCCGGCCGTTACGGCGAGACCATCGATCGCGGGTTGGACGTCCTGGAGCTCCTCGGGGTCACCCTGCCCGCACACCCCGAACAGGACGATGTCGTTGCCGGACTCACCGCGGCGCTGGGGGCCCTCGATGGCGTGAGCGCGGACGCTATCTACGCCATGGACGCCGTGTCCGATGACCGAATCCTGGCCGCGTGCCGCATCCTCAACACGTTGACATCACCGGCCTACTTCGGGCGACCGTCGCTCTTGCCGCTGCTCGCGTTCGAGCTGGTGCTGCAGATGGTCAAGCGCGGCATCGCTCCCGAATCGCAGTACGGGCTGGCGGTCATGGGCCTGGTCCTGTGCACGATCGGCGACCTCGAGCGCGGTCGATGGGCCGGTGAACTGGCGCTGCGACTGCGCGATCGATCAAACAACCCGCGGCTGGACAACCTGACGCTGCACGTCTGCACGATGCATATCCGTTTTTGGAGCGAGCGGTGGCACAGCCTCGTCGAAACCGAGCGCGAGGTCTTCCGCGATGGACACGACCTCGGCGACTTCCTCTTCGCGTGTTTCGGGGCGAACGCCGCGTGTCTCTACCAGCTCTTCAACGGCACCAACCTCGGGGCTTTGCAGGCCGAGAGCGAGGAGGTGGCCACCAAGATCCGGCGGCTCGACCAGGCGATTCCAGCCCTGCTCCACCGCTTGCTCCGCCAATACATCGACGCGCTCGTATCGGGACCTGATGATCCGCGCATCCTCCGTGGCCGCTATGTCGACGAGACGATCGAGCTGCCGCGGCTGATCGAGGCGGGCGACCTCAGCAACGCGTTCGTGCTCAACGTTTTCAAGACCAACCAGTGCTACCTGCTGGGCGAATACGAGGCCGCCGCAGCCGCCGCAACCGCCAACCAGGCGTTCGGGGGCGCTGCCGCATCGAGCCCCTACATCCCGATCCACACCTGGATGGACGGACTGGCCCAGCTGGCGGCGTTCGACAGCCTGCCCGCCGACGAGCAACCGGCGATCCGCGAACGCATCGAAGCCGCGCGCACAACCCTGGCCGCCTGGGCGGAGTTCGGCCCGGTCAACTACGCCCACCGCCTGGCCTTGCTCGATGCCGAGATCGCGCGGCAGTTCGGAGACGACGCGTTTCACGCCCACTACGCAAACGCGATCCAGCTGGCAGCAGACGGCGGTTGGCTACACGACCAGGCCATGGCCAACGAGCGTGCCGGGCTCGCCTACGCCGCGCTGGGCAACACGACCATCGCCCGCGCCTATCTCGCCGAAGCGCGCCACCTCTACGACCGATGGGGGGCGGCCGCCAAGGTCGACCAGATGACGCGCCGCCACCCGCTGCTGCTCGGAGCGCCCACAGCGCGGGTCGGCACAACCCAGACGACCATCACAGGCACCGGCAGCGTCGAGGTGGATACGGTCGCGGTCATCCAGGCGTCGCGCGCGCTGTCGCAAGAGATCAAGCTGTCACGCCTCGTTGAAAAGCTGCTCCGCATCGCGCTGGAGATGTCGGGCGCGCGCAACGGCGCCTTGTTTCGCATGATCGATGAGCAATTGACGGTCGAAGCCGACGGCACATCCGGCGTGGACATCGTCATCCGCCACCTCAGCGCACCGGCCGAGGAGTGGTCCGGCTGCCCGGCCGCGATCCTGCGTTATGTGCAGCGAACGGGTTCGGCTGTTGTGCTTGCCGACGCCGCTACCTCGACGCTTTTTGCCGACGACGCCGACGTTCGGGACGCCAACCCCGGCTCTGTCCTGTGCGTCCCGCTGCAACGGCAAGGGCGCCTCACCGCCATCCTCTTTCTCAGCAACGACCAGACGACCGACGTCTTCACGCCTGAACGCGTCGAACCGCTCGAGCTGGTGTTGGCCCAGGCCGCTATTTCGCTTGAAAACGCGGCGCTCTACGACAGCCTCGAAGCCAAGGTCATCGAGCGAACCCAGCAGCTTGAGGAGGCGCGCGAACGGTCTGACGAGCTGCTGCGCAACATCCTGCCCGAGTCGATCGCCGAAGAACTCAAGGCCATCGGCCGCTCCGAGCCGGTCGCGTTCGACGCCGCGTCCGTGCTCTTCACCGACTTCGTAGGCTTCACCCAAATCGCTGAGCAGATGTCGGCGGGCGAGCTCGTCAGTCAACTGGACCGCGCCTTTTCACGCATGGACGAGATCGCTGGCGCTTACGGTCTCGAGAAGCTCAAGACCATCGGCGATTCGTACATGTGTGTGGGCGGCATCCCGTCGCCCAATCGTACCCATGCGGTCGATTGCATCCTCGCCGGCCTCGCGTTTCAGCGGATCATGGGCGACCTCAAGGCCGAGCGGGCCGAGCGCGGGTTGGCGTCCTGGGAGGTGCGGGTGGGCATTCACACGGGGCCATTGGTCGCGGGCGTGATCGGTCGCCGCAAGTTCGCGTACGACGTTTGGGGAGACACGGTGAACATCGCCAGTCGCATGGAATCGTCGGGCGTTCCCGGTCGCGTCAACATCTCCGCGGCCATGTATCGGTTCGCCGAAGCGCTCTTCGTGTGCACCGATCGCGGCGCCATCAGCGCCAAGCACAAGGGCGAGATCCAGATGTACTTCGTCGACCGGCTCAAGCCCGAATACTCCGCTGACGCCCGCGGAACCGTGCCCAACTCCGCATTCGACGCGGCGCGCGCCCGGGTCGAAGCCGAAAACTGAACGCACGCAGAGTGTCGCCACATGGACGTTGCGCCGCTACTCCGCCGCTAGCAGACTGCGCCGTAAATCGTATCGGTCAAGGTGGGGGACCTAAACGCAGTCTGCCGCGCGGAGCGCGAATTTGGGGTGAGGCCGGAAAAATGACACTTTTTTCGGTCGAGGGGGCTGTTTCAGCCCCCTTGCAAACAACGAGCACCTGCGCCGAGGCGGAGCTTTGGC
>Ga0114933_10000253_pt1 | contig 65617 bp, 75 predicted proteins | sample 4SBtaG_FD_89691 | JGI IMG/M metagenome (GOLD analysis project Ga0114933, IMG submission 89691) | Deep subsurface microbial communities from Kolumbo volcano to uncover new lineages of life (NeLLi) - 4SBTROV12_W25 metaG | ecosystem: Environmental > Aquatic > Marine > Volcanic | place: Kolumbo...
AACTGCTTCCTTGACTTGTTCTAGAGTATCGCACTCTACTTCTATTCGAATAGTATGCGCTGCATCTACTTTCGCTCGTTGAATCAACTGAGTCATAGCTTCGCCACGTGTAGCCATCGCAGCGATATGATTATCTTTTATAAGTATGCCGTCACCCGTACTCATTCGGTGATTGTGCCCACCACCCATGCGTACTGAATATTTATCTAAGAGCCTCCAGCCCGGTACTGTTTTCCTAGTATCAATAACTTGCGCGTTAAGACCTTGGACTTTAGTAACAAATTCATTTGTTGCTGTAGCTATTCCACTCATACGTTGAATGAAATTTAAAGCAGTGCGCTCTGCACGTAAAATGCTTTGCATTTTGCCTCTTATCGAAGCAATATAAGTGCCTTTAGTCAGTAGCGAACCATCCTTTAAGTAAGTATCGAATTCAAGAGTGGGGTCTACTTGACGGAACACTTGAAGTGCAACTTCTAAGCCGGCTAGCACTCCATTAGATTTAGCCATTAAAAGAGCTTCGCTCATTAGATCATCCGGCATTAAAGAAGAGGTGGGATCGTACGCTACTTCATCTTCTGATAACGCCATGTTTATAAGCTGAATTGTACCGTGCCATAAATGAAGCATGAAATGATTGTAATGTATGTGCAATCATTATTGTGAAATATTACACAATTAGGGATTTGCGGTGAGTAATGAGCCGCTCAATGACCATGGCGTGGTTTTAGTGATTCTTACTTTGCGTAGTTGACCTAGCTTGGCATCTTCACTTTCAAAGAAAACTAATTTGTCCGTCCTGGTTCTTCCTTGCCACCTACCTTTGTTGTGGCCGTCAACCAAAATTTCCTCGACAGAACCAAAATAGGATGCATTTATCTCGCTTAGGATTGTTTCTTGAGTTGCTTCGATTACTTTCAATCGTCGGTGCTTTTCTTCTTGCGTTACATCGTCAACCATTTTTCTTTGGGCGAACGTGTTTGGTCGCGTGGAGTACATAGCAACATGTACTTTATCGAAACGCAAATCTTGTATTAGTTGTACGGAATCTTCGAATTGCTCTTCAGTTTCCCCGGGGAAACCAACTATTAAATCAGTAACTATCGCGACTTCCGGTACAGTTGACCTTACTTTGGAGATTAATTCTCTGTATTGAGCGTTTGTATATCCTCTTTTCATGTTACGTAGTACTTCATCGTTCCCTGCTTGGAATGGAAGATTAATATTTTCCATAACATGAGGTAATCGGGCTACTGCATCAATAATTTTGTCGCTCATATCGTTAGGATGTGAAGTGAGAAAGCGGATTCGAGACAATTCTGGGACATCATCGTGTATTGATTGCAGCAGATTGGCTAAATCGGATGGTTCCTCAAAGTCGTGCCCATAAGAATCCACATTTTGTCCTAAAAGAGTCACCTCTTTCACTCCACGTGCAACAAGCATTTTGCATTCTTGCACTAATTCATTGGTGCTTCTGGATATTTCTCGGCCTCTGCGATAAGGGATGATGCAGAATGTGCAGAATTTGTCACATCCATGAATTATTGGGACATGCGTAGTCACTGAAGGGCTTCCTGGAACGAAGGGACCAACGCAGCCATCAGGATCTACTCCAACTTTATCCCCTACTAGCTCAATTAAAGGTTCAAATTGCTGCGGTTGCATAAAGAGATCAACGTAGGGGTATCGTTTTAAGAGATCATCTTTTTTGGGACCAACCATACAACCCATGAGCGCAAGAGTTTTATCGGGGAATCGTTGTTTCCAAGGCTTCAAAGAAGTTAGCATTCCAACAACCCGTTCTTCTGCTTGTTGCCGTACAACGCAACTATTAAGGACAATGACATCTGCATCTTTTGGATCTTGTGACCATTGGAGACCAAGTTGCTCTAGCCCAGCGCCCATGCGCTCAGAATCTGCCTTGTTCATTTGGCAACCAACGGTCCAAATATGGTAACTAGTCATATGTTCTTATCGCTTTACTTATACGCTTTTGATTTTACTGGCGGAGGGAGCGGGATTCGAACCCGCGAGGGAGCTCATCACCCCCAACCCGCTTAGCAGGCGGGCGCACTAGGCCACTATGCGATCCCTCCCTAGACGAATACCATACCAAACATAACAAGGTACTGCTATCAATTCAAAATAAGAGGAACTACCATTGGAGGTGCCATGCGCGACTTAACCCATGAAGAAATACTCTCTCAGCTACAAGCACTAGATCTTCATCCTATGGATGCAATTGATTTGGATGAGATTACCAATCGAGTCAATGCTATAAACCAAGCAATTAGCGGATTAGAGGATCCGGATGCAGATTTAATGGAGCCTGCTTTTGTATTTTGGTTGACGGAGGAAAACGATGAGCCTCGATGAATTAACACTTCAATCGGCTATGGATTTGTCTTCAATGATCACAAAGGGCGATCTTTCTCCTGTTGAGATCACACAGGCTTACTTGGCTCGGATAGAAAAATATTCGCACTTGAATGCCTATATTACTGTCGATTATGAAGGTGCAATGAACGCGGCTCGTATTGCGGAAAAAGAACTTAGCCATGGATTAATTAGAAGTCCCATTCACGGTTTGCCTGTAGCAGTTAAGGATCAGTTCCACGTCAAAGGAATGCGAACGACACTTGGGGGTAACATTTACGACAAGATCTCTACCAAGGATGCGACCGTAGTTGCACGCCTAAGAGATGCAGGGGCTATTTTCCTAGGGAAATTAAATTTAAGTGAGTATGCACTCGGAGGAAATATCGAGCATCCTTTTGGAGTTCCGAAAAATCCTTGGGATATAACTCGCCAAGCTGGTCAGTCAAGTAGCGGGTCCGCTGTTGCTGTTGCCGCGTCATTATGTTCGGCAGCACTGGGGGGAGATACTGCAGGATCTATTCGTGGCCCAGCTGCATGGTGTGGGATTGTAGGCCTGCGCCCAACTTGGGGTGCCGTAAGCCGCTATGGTGCCTTCCCTATGGCTTGGTTTATGGACACTATTGGACCGATGACCAAAACAGTAAAGGACGCTGCAATTTTCCATTATGCGATTGCTGGTAATGATCCGAAGGATATTTATACCTCAAAAAGAACCGTTCTCCCTTTTGATCATACGTTGGGATTAAAAGGACTTCGAATTGGAATTGTGCGTGAAAGCCTAGATAACGGTATGGCTAGTGAACATGTGATCGATGCATTTAATACTGCTATGGACGTATTTAGAGATGCAGGGGCATTGGTAGAGGATGCATCGTTGCCCCTATTTGAACAGGGAGGTTTGATTGCGAATACCTTATCGGATGTAGAAGCTGCTCATACTCATAGGCATTGGTTGCGGGAGCAGCCAAATGATTATGATTTTGCGACGAGAAGAAGGCTCATGGCTGCTAGTTTAATCTCTGGGGCCATGTATACGAAGCTAAGTAGATTCAGAATGTTAATGCGAAGAGATGTCATGTCGGCATTACATCAGTTTGACGTGATTGTTACTCCTGCTCAAGCTGGGGGGGCTCCATTAATAGCAAATGAGACCAATCTTACTTCGAAGGAAGCAGTCATTAGTCAATTTTTTGGGCTTAGGTCCCATAGGAGCCCATTTAATTTGTCTGGTGTACCTGCGATGGCGATACCTTGTGGTTTCACTGGAGATGGAATGCCTGTAAGTATTCAAATTGCTGGACAACCGTTTGCAGAAAATTTGTTATTTCAATTTGGCTTGGAATTTCAAAATCGAACAGATTGGCATTTGCAGAGGCCTGATCTGTAGAAAAACTCGTTTTAGTTGTTCGTATGTATAGCACAATGCTATCCTCGACATGTGTGGGCCTGTGGCGCAGCTGGGAGCGCGCCTCAATGGCATTGAGGAGGTCGGGGGTTCGAATCCCCCCAGGTCCACCAATTCTTTTTTCTGAGGCAGCATGAGCCTTCCAATTTATTGCCCTCGTTGCGGATCAATACTTTTAAACAAATACGAAGGCGGTAAGCAGCGTCCTGCATGTGACTCACCTGGGTGTGGATACTTTCATTTCACGGATGTCTCGATTGGATGTGGTGCAGTAGTAATACATGAAGGACGAGCATTATTGATTCAACGAGGACTTGAACCTGGACGTGGTAATTGGCAAATACCAGGTGGATATGTGGAGGACGATGAAGAGATAGCATCAGCAGTTGAGCGAGAAGTATTTGAAGAAGCTGGAATTAAGGCTAATGTCGAGAAAGTTATTGGATTTCGGCATTCAGCTAATCTAAATGGCTTGTCATCTCCGAACTTATATGTGGTATTTAGGTTGAAACATTTATCAGGAGAACCTCGTTTCGATGGCGAAGAAACAATTGATGCCGGGTATTTTTCAATGAGCGAAATAGAAAATAAGCAAGGGATACAAACTCTATCCCTGTGGGCTATCAAATTAGCTTTTACCAGTGACCGCAATATGGGGTTTGTATCGCAAGATTCCTTTTTTGAACCTAGGGCTGGAAGGACCGTATTTGGTATTGAAAGCTAAGTTGACTTAGCGACCCAGATTAAGTCATCTGAATCATTTGTTACAGGTCCCAAGTCAAAATCACCATATACCTCAAGGATGGATAGTCCAGATAAAGCAAATAAATGTTCCATTTCATATTGGAAAGAATATCGTTGGGGATAATCCCTATAAATTCTTTTATTAACTACTCCCTCTTCATCGAGGTACTCAATAATTAGCCTGATATCATTGATTTGCGTGAGTTGATCCCATTCATTCATACCCCAGACAACTATAGTGCCCCCTTCTTTGCGACTTACGTCCATTAGATGGATCGGGGTGTCGACGCTATGCTTATCGGCTAATTGTTCGATATCAGGGTTGAAGGTATCCATTATAAGTAAACCATCAGCAATCAGATGTTTGCGGATATTGTTTAAAGCTTTCTTTTGATCCTCAGGATTAAGAACGCTTTGGAAAGAACGATAAGGTAAAATTATTAGCGCGAAACGTTCAGCAAGTTCTAAATCAAGTATATCTCCAGTCTGAAATATACACGTAGTAGATAATCCGAGTTTAGCGGCTTTACTATTGGCGAGTTCAATCATCTTAGGAGATACATCAATCCCTACCACATCAATACCTTGGGAAGCTATAGGAATACTGATTCGACCAGTGCCAGCACCTAATTCAAGTACAGGTCCACCTGTGGATTGTGCCTGACTAACGTAGAAAGGGATATCATGGGTTAATTCCGCGTAAACTTCATCATAAATACCAGCCCAGTCATCGTATGGAAATTCAAATGTCATTGCTTACTCACTGTAAGATACTATTGCGATGAGCCCATTCTTTGGAGCGCACGTTTGACACGTTCATCATTAGGAAGATCAGGATCGCGCTCAACGGACAGAGCTTGCCTTGCTTCAATTCCGGAGTAACCTAGTGCCATTAGCCATTGCAAAGCTGCATCGGTTTCCACGCGCGCTTCTTGAGGAATTGAGGAAAGCGGAATTTCTATTTCTTTTTCTAGCTTTTCTTTTAATTCAAGAATTATTCGTTCTGCAGTTCTTTTGCCTACTCCTTGGGCTCTCGAAATTGAAGTCGCATCGCTTGAAATAATTGAACTAGCTAATGCAGAAGGTTCGAGTGCACTTAACACTGCTAAGGCTGCCTTCGGTCCAACCTGGCTGACACCAATGAGCATTTGGAAAAGCTTTTTGCCCTGCTCGGTTGTGAATCCATACAATTGAAGATCGTCTTCTCTGACGACTAAGTGTGTCAGGAGTTTTACATTTTCTCCAATATCAGGTAAGGCTTTGATATTAGTTGCGGGAACATTTGCTTGTAAGATAAACCCATTCCCTACTCGTATAAGTACCGAATCGGCAGACTTTGATTCAATGATTCCTTCAATCCCTGAAATGATACTCAATTGCGCTCCACTAATTGCCTGTAACGGGTTTGGTAAATATGACAGAGTGCTATAGCAATAGCATCAGATGCGTCTTCAGACATTTCTTCTTCCCCTAGCCCTAGCAAAACCCGTACAGAATGTTGTACTTGCAGCTTGGACCCCGCGCCGTAATTTGCGACTGTACTTTTTACATTTGTCGGAGCGTAACGGTATATGGACATTTCATTTTGAACAGCTAAAAGTAAAGCAATTGATTGAGCCTGACCTACTGTAACCGCGGACTTAGCACCACGAGTAGGCGCAACGAAAGGCTCTTCAATTGCGAGGACGTCTGGTTTCCATTCTTCAATGATATCGTGCAATCCTGAATATAATATTCCGAGACGGTTGGCGACTTCTTTTGAGGGCCCACCTTTTACTACACCCCAAGTCAAACATTGAAGCGCCTCGTTATTTTGGTCTATTACGCAGTAACCCAAAATCTTAGTTCCAGGATCTACCCCAAGTATCCGCATCTTGTTCCCTAAGCCAATCATATATGACTCATTTTATGGTTAAGCTACTGATCGGGGAATCTGTCGGAGTCACATATTGCCGTACTTTTCTAGCGCTTCTTCACTGAAATCTGCATTTGTGAAAACTTGCTGAATGTCCTCAAGTTCTTCGATATTGTCTAATAGACGGAGTGCTTGAGTCGCATGTGCATTCTCTAATTGCACAATAGCATTGGGAATCATGGTTACATGTGCTTGTAGAAGCTCTAATCCAGATTCTTTTATTAAACTTATTATTGACTCAAGCGCGGAAGGCTCTCCGGTTATTTCTAAGAGTCCACTGTCAATTTTGAAATCTTCCGCACCTGCATCGATGGCAGATAGGGCAAGATTTTCAGATTGCTCATCAGTTAATCCTTCAACGCTGACCAAGGATTTACTTTCAAACATCCAAGCTACCGAACCTGCTTCGCCAAGGTTGCCCCCACCTCGACTGAAGACGGTGCGAATATTTGACGCGGTCCTGTTCCTGTTATCAGTCAGGGCCTTAACCATTATTGCTGCACCTCCTGGGGAGTAGCCTTCATACACGATTTCTTCAAATACAGAGCCGTCACTTCCTATCCCAAGTCCTTTTTTTACAGCTCTATCGACGTTGTCAGCAGGCATGTTCGCTGCTCGGGCTTTATCTATCATCAAACGAAGACGGAAATTCATGTCAGGGTCTCCACTTCCACCTTCTCTAGCCGCTACTGCAATATCTCTCGCAATTTTAGTAAATAGAGCACCTTTTTTGGCATCAAGTGCTGCTTTTTTGTGTTTGATTGTTGACCATTTTGAATGACCGGACATTTAAAACCCCTTTGTTCTAAATTTTACAGATTACAATCAGTACCTTAATGGTTGATTAGTATATTAAATTTTTTTGGTTAATTTTGCTTTTGTTTTTTAGATTTAAGTTTTTTGGGCACATTGCTTCGCCATTCAAGGCCTTCCGGCAGTGAAATTTTCATCATGTTTGTGTTTACATCGACCATAAGAATTACATTCGCGACAGCGGGTATTAAAAGCTCGTTCTTATCATCTGTCACTACGTACACATCATTAGCTCCAGTATTCAATATCTCCGAAATGTTACCTAGTAGAACGCTATTCTCATCCAGTACGTTCATTCCTATTAATTGGTAATGGTAATAAGTATCAATTGGCAGTTTGGGGATTGCAGCAGTTTCTACGGAAATCGCGGAACCTTGTAAGTCACTTGCTTTTTGCCTAGTGGTTACACCTTCAAGGGACAGCAGGAGGTACTTTGGGCTGATTTCCTGTGAATTTGTGACGGTAAATGCTTGATCTGCAATACTAATGGACGCATTTATTTGAAACCGATTTGGATTGTCGGAATCGGTTTCAATTCTTATTTGTCCTTTAATCCCGTGAGGACTTACCACTTTGCCAACAATTACTTTTGTGGAATCTTTGTTTATCAAGAATTAATGCTAAAAAGGAGATCTATACGATTTCTAGATTGGCGCGCGTGTCTTCTTTCACTGCGGCAACTCTAACAAGAACGCGCATCGCTTGCGCGACTCGACCTTGGCGGCCTATTACTTTGCCTTTGTCATCTTCATGAACCTCAAGGCGTATGTATATCTGGCCATCCTCTTCTTCTTCCGTAACTTTTACGTCTTCTGGATGGCTTGCAATTGCTTTTGCGATGTATTCGACCAATTCTTTCATATTTAACCGGCTTTTTCTACCAGCCCTTGGGACTGCAGAATACGTCCTACCGTCTCTGACGGCTGCGCTCCAACACTCAACCAGTGTTTAGTTTTGTCTTGGTCTAACACTACTGTAGGAGGATTAGTAAGAGGGTCGTAATGCCCAACTTGATCCACGAAATTTCCGTCTCGAGGGGCACGCACGTCCGCAACTACAATTCTGTAGCTTGGCCTTTTTTTCTTACCGACTCTACGTAGACGAATCCGGAGCATATACAACCGCCTCCATTAAATTAGAATAATGTTAGTAGATTCTAACACAGCTGTAAAAATAGTTTTATCAATGCTTAAGTACTGGCATTATTTATTATCAACGAAGCCAGTCCTAGGAAAAGTAAGAATCCCACTATATCTGTAAAGGTTGTTACTACAACCGCAGAGGAGATTGCAGGGTCTTGCCTTATTTTTCGAAGTATTAATGGGATACTTGCGCCTACTACTCCTGCTATCACCATATTTCCAAACATTGCTACGCCAAGAACCAATCCAATAAGTGGATTTCCAATCCACAAAGAGCAAATAATTGCTACAACCAAACCAAGGTAGATTCCATTCAATATACCTAAGGTTGCTTCATGTAGAAGTAATTTTCGCCCGCGGTTCCCAGGTAATTCACCTAAGGCAATACTTCTTACGGTCAAGGTTAATGTTTGAGTTCCACCTATTCCTCCTTGACCTGCAACTACAGGAAGAAAAACCGCGAGTACAGCGGCTTTAGCTATAGTGGATTCGAACAATTGAATTATTCCTGCCGCTGCAAAAGTTGTAGCTAAGTTGATAACTAGCCATGGTGCTCGTCCGCGCAAAGATTTGGAGATGGATGCCTGAGGTTTTTCGGTACTCATCCCTGCGATCTTGAACATATCTTCAGAGGCTTCAGCCTCAGCAACATCAAGTAAGTCTTCAGAATCAATCACGCCTACTAATTGACCTGATGGGTTAGTAACACCTAGGCACTGAAGGTCATATCGCTCGATGATTCTTACGCATTCTTCCTGGTCGGCGCTTACGCTGACAGTTATAGGGATCGATTTCATAAGTGTGGGAATAGGCGTGCTAGCACGGGCTAATGCTATTTTTTTGATGCTGAGATAGCCAACGGGACGAAAATTATCGTCAATTACAAACATAATATTGATATCCGTTGTTGCTTCGGAAGCTAGCCTTAGTGCATCCAAAGCTACACCAGCGGTTCTGGTAGCCTTTACTACGTTATACGGAGGAAGCATTAATCCACCAGCGGAATCATCGGGGTAAACGATCAGCGATAGAACGTCTTCAGCATGATCCATTTTGTCCAACGCAGCTTGTGCATCTACTTCGGGTAACGCTCGTAAAATGTCGGTAGCGACATCAGCAGATAGTTCATTCAATACTGTAGTATTGATAGTTTCCGGTAGCAGCGAGTAAATTGAAGCTGCTTCGCTTGGGTCAAGCGTGCTAAGAATTTCTCTAATGGATTCCACCTCTAGAGTGTTTAGAAGACTGTACTGCAATAGCCTTGGCATTTCGATTAAGATCTCAGCTTTGTCTACCGGATGGAAACTAGCAAAAAGATCAAGGGCGTTTTCATTCAATTCTTGTTCTAATAAATTGATGATTACATCTGAAACTTTGCTTAGATCCACAGTTTTGGTCGAATCACTAACAGAGATATTGTGTAATGCAGTTTCCGAAAAATTTTCTTCGCTCATGATTACTCCAATAAAATTCCGACTAATACAAAACATTCTATAATCTAGTTTTGTTTTATGATTCATTTGGAATAATAACTATGATGGTTACAGTATCGGATTTAGGTGAATATGCTTTAATTGAGCGGGTTGAAAATTTCATTCAACTTCGTCAACTAGAGTATCGGCCGGAAATTAAGCTAATTGCGGGTATTGGGGACGATGCTGCTGCATGGCAAGTCTCGGGAATACAGGTTACAACTACCGATTCAATGGTAGAGGATGTACATTTTCGCAGAAGTACTTTTTCTTATTTTGATATTGGCTGGAAGAGTTGGGTTACAAATTTAAGTGACATCATCGCAATGGGGGCCACTCCTTTGGGAGGCTTAGTCACTTTAGGTTTACCTGAGGATATGTTGCTTGAAGATTTCGATTCTCTCTATGATGGAATACTAAGTGCATGCAAGGAATACCGAACTGTGGTTTTAGGAGGGGATATCGTAGCTTCCCGTGCCCTTTTTGTAAGCGTAACTATGATTGGTTCTTGTGAAAAAACACCTATCTTGCGGAGTGGTGCACAAATCGGAGATGTAATTGCGGTATCCGGGTCTTTGGGCGATGCACTAGGAGGCTTACAGCTGCTGGAGCAGGGCAGTGCAATTAACACGGAAGCTAGCAGGAGATTAATTGAAAAACAACGCCGTCCCAAAGTTAACGTAGATTTTGCTCAATTGTCCAAAATACTTGGAATTCATGCAATGATGGATTTGTCCGATGGATTACTGATTGACCTCGCTAAATTAGCTCACTCCTCTGGTGTAGCAACGCAAATACAGGCCTCCCTAGTACCTATTTCTGATGAATTACAGAAAGAGTTTCCATTGAAAGCAGAGGAAATGGCTTTGAATGGCGGAGAGGATTACGAATTACTTTTGGTAGGAGCGAAAAATACTCTTCAGGATTTTGTGAATCGCCATCCAAAAGCTGCAATTATTGGTAAGGTTATCGAAGGCGAGCGTGGAAGCGTTACTGTTTTTGACGCGTCCGGTTTTGAAATGGAATTAAGTGATTTAAATTGGGAGCACTTTAAGTGAAATTTTACTCTAATAGCCCTGAAGAAACTCAGGCTTTGGGTTCGAGAATGGGAGCTTTAGCGAATAAAGGCGAACTCTTTTTGCTGAGCGGAGAGTTAGGCTCGGGGAAAACAACATTCGTTCAGGGATTTGCTTGGGGTGCTGGCGTTGAAGGTTACGCTCATAGTCCGACGTTTATATTGGTTAATCAATATCAAGGACGTATAAAAATTAACGACGTTGACCTTTATAGGGTCGAAGGTGGCAACTTAGAAGCACATGACCTTGGGTTTGAAGAAATGCTAGACGAAAGTAGTGTTTTAGTTGAATGGTATGAAAATGCCGAAGCTATTTTCGACGATGATCACATAAGAATTGAGTTTTATCAGGGGGTTAATGGCTCTGAAAGCCGGGTAATTGAGGTTAAAGCTAAAGGGCATTATTACGAACAGTGGATTGTAACTTTAACGCAAAAAGTGTTTCCAAATGAAAAATAATCAATACCTGATAATCGATACGTCTACCAAAACTGGTTCGGTTTGCATATATGCAAATGGTGAAATTCAGAAGGTACATATATGGGGTTCCAAAAATAACCATACTGCAGAATTATTACCAGCTATAAAAATGCTTATGGACTTAGAGTCAACTCGCATATCTGAATTTAACGGAATTGTTGTATCGATTGGTCCAGGTGGATTTAGTGCTATTCGTACGGGAATCGCAGTTGGGCAAGGCTTGGCTATGGGAGCTTCCTTGCCGATAGTTGGGGTAAACTCACTTGAAACTTCGGCATACTCCTTGAGGCATATTAACAAGCAAATTTGCTCGCTAATTCCTGCAGGGAGAGAGAACATTGCATGGTGCACTTATGCGATGGATTCTTCTGGATGGCGCATAATCACTGAAGAAAAAATTACAAAAATTTCTGAATTTGTTAAATCTCAATCATCAATTGAAAATACTTGTTTTTGTGGAGAGGGACTGACTCCAGATATTGTGGAGCTACTAGAGGCACATTATAAAATTGAACTTCTGAGAGTAGAAGATTCTCCTGTATTAGCAAGACTAAAAGGAGCTATCGAAATAGGCATTAATTTGCTTAGTAGTCAAGAAAATTTGACGAATAATATAGAACCTAAATACCTTCGCCCTCCTTCAATAACGTAATCTTTAGACGGGCTGCTATAGTATTAAGCGCAAAAGTCCCGTAATAATTAAGCTTAATGATTTATGTGCATATTTTCTAAAGGAGAAAACTTTGGCTGAACGAACACTTGTACTTCTAAAACCTGACGCCGTCCAGCGTGGCTTAGTTGGCGAAATTGTAGGTAGATTGGAAAATCGTGGATGGAAAATAGTGGGCCTAAAATTCATGCGAATGACAGATGAGGTAGCGAGAAAGCATTATGCGGAGCATGTCGAAAAACCATTTTTCCCTGGATTGGCTGCGTTTATGATGTCGCGTCCTATTATTGCGATTGCTCTTGAAGGGGAGAACGTTGTGGATGCAGTTCGCAAATCTATGGGTTCGACTAATCCCCAGGATGCTAACCCTGGAACAATACGAGGAGATTTAGCTGTAAATATCGGTAGAAATCTAATTCATGGGTCTGATTCAGTAGAATCAGCAATCCGTGAATTAGCAATTTTTTTCAATGGCGAAGAGCTATATGAGTATGAGCGTGAGGCCGACAATTGGGTTACTGAATCCTGACCAATTCTCTTCCGGTGCGCCACACTTCTTCTAGTTTATAGAAATTGCGCTGCTCCTCACTAAAAACATTTACTACTATGTCACCGAAATCAAGAAGGACCCACCCTGAATTGGATGATCCTTCTTGATGGTGCAGGTGTAATCCATCCTTTTTTATCTTTTCAGCGATATCATTACCTAGAGATTGCACTTGACGCGTGCTGGACCCACTAAGCATGATCATGTAATCAGTGAAGCTTGAAATATCTTTTACGTCGAGAAGGACAATGTTTTGAGCCTGCTTATCAGAAGCAAGTTCGATAGCGTTTCTAGCTATCGACGCAATGTCTAAAGCGGTAGAAAATTGATCAGCCATTGGTAGATTATAGGGCAGATAGAGATTAAGAGTTTATTAATGACAAACAGAGAAAGAAAAAAAACTAACCTACCTCGTGTCGTAGTAGCTATGTCTGGAGGCGTTGATTCTTCTGTAGCAGCGTATCTTTTGTCACGTGAAGGATACGAGGTTATAGGAATTACAATGCGCCTTTGGTCTGCAGATGAGGATGTAGAAATTGCGGCTGATCATCAAGGCTGTTGTTCTATAGATGATATTGAGGATGCTCGTAGGGTTTGCCAGTCAATCGGAATACCACATTATGTATTGGATGCCAGGAACGAGTTTCAGGAACACGTCATAAAATATTTTACTGATGAGTACCGAAAGGGTCGTACACCACATCCCTGTATTGCATGTAATGATCGGATAAAATTTGATTTTTTGTTGAGCCGTAGCCAAATGATGGAAGCTGAGTACATCGCTACCGGTCACTACGCGCGCATTGCACTAAACCATACTGGGCGATTTATGCTTCGTGAAGGAGTTGATCGATTGAAAGATCAATCATACGTGCTATTTGGTTTGAGTCAGTCGCAGTTAAGTAAAATTTTATTACCGATTGGTGGCTACACAAAGGGTCAAATAAGAGATTTTGCATTTGAAGCCGGATTGCATATCGCAAATAAATTAGATAGCCAAGAGATTTGCTTTATCCCAAGTGGCGATTACCGTCAATTTATTAAAGATAAGACGGAGCCAGCTCCCGGCAATATTATCGACAGTGAAGGTACAATTGTGGGCTCTCACCCAGGTGTAGAGTTCTACACGGTTGGTCAACGCCGAGGTTTGAACATAACTCCTAATCAATTAAATTTACCTGAAGGGACAAAAATATTTGTTACCGGGGTAAACCCAATGTCTAAAACGATAATGATAGGAACTTCTGAGGATTTAATGGGCCATGGCGTTTTGGTTGATCGAGTAAATTATATTGATGGCGTCGCTCCTCATGGACCAATCAATATTGATGCAAAAATTAGATACAATGGAATTAAGTCCTCCGCAGTCCTGTACCCTGATGGTGAATCTGCAGTTTTGCGATTTGATGATCCTCAACGTGCAATTACACCTGGTCAAGCTGCAGTTTTTTATGCAGATGATTGCGTATTAGGTGGCGGTTACATAGATGGACCAGTGAAATAAGGACTATAGAGGGTCAGAGTGGTACCAACTCAAGATGAAGAACTGACCTTGAATCTTGCAGGCTTCGTCTATATTGCTGGTGTAGATGAAGTAGGACGAGGGCCGATTGCTGGACCCGTTGTTGCGGGTGCGGTGATTTTGCCTAGCTTATCGAATATTGAAATCCAAGACATATTTTTGATTCGAGATAGCAAAACTCTCTCTAAGAAACAGTTACCTCAAGCTGATCAACTTGTTCGCAAATATGCCTCTTGTATAGGAATCGGTGAAGTTAGCAACGTAGAAATTGACGCAATTGGAATAGCCCCTGCAGTTCGAAAAGCAATGCACTCAGCTTTAGACCAATTGAGTATTCCCCCTGATCATATTTTGTCTGACGCATTCCCTATAGATTGGAGGCATAAACCCTGCAAGCCTATTATTAAAGGAGATGCGCTTTGTACTGTCATTTCTGCAGCGTCAATAGTGGCAAAAGTATATCGTGATCGAGTTATGGATTTATTTAATGAAGAGTACCCAGGTTATGGTTTTGATACCCACAAAGGCTATGCTTCATCGAAGCATTTGGACGCTATAGATAAAAAAGGAGCTACTCCTATTCATAGGCTAAGCTTTTCTCCATTCAAACCTAGATTGTTTTAGCTGGTTTTTGGGTTTAGTAACGCAAGGCCAACCACATTAGGTCCAGTATAGGTTCCAATTACAGGTCCAATTCTACCTGTAATTACAGGCTTGCTGGAAAGAGGAGCCAGAAAAGTCGTTAACTGGTCGGCTTCTTCACCTTCAGCTTGATAAATAAAGGCAACTTCTTCAAATGGGGCTCCCTCAGATGCAATATCTTGCAGCCTCTGTACAGCTTTTTGGCGCGTTCGTAGCTTCTCGTAGGGATGTACTTCTCCGTCAACGCATTTAAGAATGGGTTTGACTGAAAGTAACGATCCTACTAAAGCTTGTGCTTTTCCAATTCGCCCTCCTTTTTGGAGGTATTCCAACGTATTGAGTACAAAAAAAAGATCGACTCTGCTAGCTACATCTGCAGCGGTGTCTAGGACTGCTTGAACATCTGCGCCTGAATTAGCAGCCTCTGCCGCAGCCTTAACCACAAGGGTTAACCCAAGCGAACCAAGCTTGCTGTCCATAAGCTGTATATTCGCATTAGGGAACTCTTCTCGTGCTAACCGAGCTGAATTTAAGGTTCCGCTTAATTTATCAGATATATGTATAGAGACAATGTCATGCCCTTCGTCAACTAACGGGGTGTAAGCTGAGATAAAATCCCCGACAGATGGCTGTGTAGTTCTAGGTAAGATATTTCCATTCTGGAGTCGATCAAAAAACTCATCAGATTGGATTTCAATTTTATCTTTAAACGCGTCTTCACCGAAGAAAACAGTCAAAGGTACGACGGTTATACCTAAAGATTTCGCCAGTTCCTCAGGGATGTCGGAAGTACTATCTGTCACTATCTTTATTGCCATGATGTCTCCTAATTACTCGATTGATACAAAATACTGATAAAAAGGCTGATTCCCTTCAATAGTTTCAAATTCGCATGAAGGGAAACGTTCTGAAAGTAAACTTGCAGTAGATTGTGCTATCGCAAGATTTATTTGGTCTCCAAAATAAAGCGTTACTAACGAATCATCCTGTGCTAGGGAGCATTCTAGCATGGTAATTAAAGCTTTCTCGGCAGAGTTTTCGGCAGATACCAATTTGCCGTCTACTAAAGCTATGAAATTACCTTCTGTAATAGAGATGCCGTTAATTTCAGCTGAACGTGCGGCGGTTGTGATTTCTCCAGATTTTGTTTCGGAAATTGCGCGGGTCATTGCGCTCAAGAGATCTTCGTTGGATTGATCGGGATTGAAGGCAAGTAGGGCATTGATCCCCTGCGGGATAGTTGTGGCAGGTAATACAAACCCCTTTCCTTCGGACATTTCAAGAGCCTGTTCTGCTGCAAGTATTATATTGCTATTGTTGGGAAGAATTATCGTGAATTTTGCGTTTGCCTCTGTAATTGAACTTAATATTTCTGCAGTGCTCGGATTCATTGCCTGACCACCCTCAATTACTACAGCGGCTCCTAATTCTTTAAGAATAGTGGAGATGCCTTTGCCAGCGGCCACGGCTACAATTCCAAGCTCAGCCAGAGGACGTTGAGCCTTGTCGTGCTTTTCTAAAAACTCAGCGTACTGGAGATCCATGTTTTGGATAGTGATTTGGTCAAGATTCCCCTTTTGCGTGCCAAGGTTTAATAATTCACCTGGGTTGTAGGTATGTGCATGTACACGAAGGAGCTTGTCATCTCCAATGACCACTGTTGAATTAGCTATATGCATAACTTCTGATCTGATTTTGGATGGATTGAATTCGCTACCATGTATCACAAATTGAGTACAGTACCCGTACATTTCATCTTCTGTATGTTCAAGGAAATCCGTGTTAATAGCAGTAGGATTTAGAGAATTAGAGCCTGTTGCTGCAGAAATTTCAAAGTTCACTTGTTCTGAGCCAACAAAGGTTAACGCACCAGCAAAAAACGCAACTAGCCCTTGCCCTCCTGCATCAACTACGCCGGCTTCTTTTAATATGGGCAGTTGCTCCGGAGTTCGCGCAAGGGCAACAACAGAAGATTCATATGCATTTCGCAGTACATCAACTAAATCACCTTTAGTATTTTTTGCAGCTGTTGCAGCCGCTTTCATTACGGATAACATGGTTCCTTCAACTGGTGTACCGACCGCCAAATAACCTGCGTCAGCTGCATGCGATAGTGCACTCTGCAGGTTACTTCTATGGCACTCTTTACAACCCGAAAGGCCATTGGCCATGCCTTTAATGAACTGTGAAAAAATTACACCACTGTTCCCTCTTGCTCCTAGAAGGGCACCTTTTGCCAAGGATTCAATTAAGGAACCAACTGTTTCTTGCGGTAAAGAAGTCGCAACCGAATCATTAGCAGCTTGCAACGTTAGTAACATATTAATTCCAGTGTCGCCATCAGGAACGGGAAATACGTTCAATGAGTTTATTGCATCTACGTTAGCCTCAATGAATTTTGTTCCTGATAGAAATAGCTGCTTTAATCCTTCGGCATTTAATGAAGCAACGTGTTGATTTGTCATGTCTTGGCTACCACTCACCATTCTGTTAATATATTTCTAGGGCGCTAAGCGCCCAAATTTTATGGCTGGCACTATTGTTACCAGCAAAATGGAACTTATGGCAAGTTGTGATGTATGCGGAGCTCGTCGCAGAGCTGGCAAAAATGTTAGTCATTCAAATAGACACACAAACCGCTGGTTTCTTCCAAATATACAGCGGGCTACCTTAATGCATAAGGGTAAAATGCAGCGATTGCATGTCTGTACCCGTTGTCTTCGGACTGCTCAAAATAAGCGTATGACGGTTTCTAGTTAGATAGCGCATCTAATTTCTTAATTAACTGATACTAATTCGATTTCAAAAGTTAGGGCTTGACCTGCTAGTTCGTGATTTGCATCAAGTGTTATAGAAGCGTCGTTAATTTTGATTACGACTGCTGGAGCCCCATTGGAAAGTTGTACTCGATCACCTTCCTTTAAACCTTCGGGGGCACCCTCTGAAGGAACTTCAAATATCAATTGTTCATTTTTTTCACCGTAAGCCTGCGCCGGCTCCATCCGGACTTTAACGCTTTCGCCAACAGCTAAACCAAGGACCGCGTCATTGAATCCTGGGATTACTTGACCTCCACCGACGGTAAATTTCAATGGTTCACCTCGATTCTTTGAAGAATCGAAAATCTGACCATTATCTAAAGTTCCATGATAATGAACCGACACAATGTCTCCATCAGTAGCCATAATTACATCCTCCGTAACCTTGATGATTGTTTCATTTTCTTTACGTGGTTTAGATTCTTCAGAGCACGCAATAAGCGTAAACGATATTGTTAATGCTAGGACTATCACCGATGCATACTGTATTGCTGCATGTTTATTATGCTGGATCATTAGGGAATTGCTGAAATGCTATCTCGCATTTTAGCTATAGAATCTTGTATTGATGAGTGATCATTGTATATCGCTGAACCTGCAACAATTACATCTGCTCCTGCGTGAATTACACGATCCACATTATCAAATTTTATTCCGCCATCAACTTCCAGTTCAGTACTTAGCTGTTTTTCATCAATCATCAAGCGTAATAATTTAATTTTCGGAAGAACATTTTTTATGAATGATTGACCACCGAAACCAGGGTTGACTGACATAGCCAGGACCAAATCTATATGGTCCAGAACATCTTCTAAAGAAGAGGCGGGGGTGGACGGATTTATTGATACGCCTGCTTTTGCTCCTAAACCTTTTATTAAATTAATTACAGGCAGTAATTCATCTACTGCTTCGCGGTGAACAGTGATTTTGTCCGCTCCTGCTTCAATGAATTCTGGTATAAGGCGATCGGGTTTTACAATCATCAAATGCACGTCTAGTGGAAGGCTGGTATTTGCTCTGATTGCCTTGACTACGAATGGTCCTATAGTTAGGTTTGGTACGAATTCGCCGTCCATGACATCAACGTGTATATAGTCTGCCCCAGCCCTCTCGGTTTCTTTTACTACTTCTCCGATTCGACCAAAATCTGCAGATAAGATAGAAGGTGCGATTTTAATGGAGTTCATTGTTTACACCTAATCTTTTTTTTGCATCTGCTATGGCTTTAAGAACTTGATTTGGGGAAGTACCTCCGGTCAGATCTCGTGAGGATGCACTCGCAAATGGGGTTATCTCATATATATCTTCAGAGAACAAGTTCGAAAACTCCAACAGCGTATCTAAAGGCAAATTGATTATGGATATTTTTTCAACTGCAGCCAAATCACACAGATTACTTACAATCGAATGCGCTTCACGAAATGGTAAACCTTTTGCTACGAGATAATCAGCGAAATCTGTAGCTAGTAGCGAGCTATCTTCTGCAGCAGATTGCATTCTATTCGTGTTGAACTGGCTATCCTTCAGCATTCCGTTCATTACTTCACATGCTGCAAGCAGGGTAGTGTGCGTATCGAAAAGGCCTTGCTTATCTTCTTGCAAATCTCGGTTGTAGGTTAATGGTAGCCCTTTTAATGTAGTTAACAGTGCGATTAGATTTCCGTATATTCTTCCAGTTTTACCGCGAGTGATTTCTGCATAATCAGGGTTCCTTTTTTGTGGCATTATTGAAGAGCCGGTTGTCCATTGACTACCTATTTGCAAAAAATTAAATTCAGATGACGACCAAAGGATGATTTCTTCTGCCAAGCGAGATAAATGCATTATGCACAATGATGCACTTGCAAGGAATTCAACTATATAGTCCCTATCTGCAACTGCATCCATAGAGTTGGCAGTAATTTCGTCAAACCCTAGTTCTTTTGCTACCCATTTGCGATTAAGGGGGTATGGAACCCCAGCTAATGCGCCTGAGCCTAGTGGCAAAACATTAACTCTTTTACGGGCATCTTTGAAACGAGAGGCGTCTCTATCAAGCATTTCAAAATACGCTAGTAAGTGATGGGCCAAAAAAACTGGCTGTGCCCGTTGTAAATGAGTGTAACCTGGCAAAAGGGTTCCTGTATGGTTACTAGCGAGGTCTACTAGCGTTGTTTGCAATTCATTTATACAGCTCAACAGGCTATCTATCGCATCACGGACATAGAGTCTCGTTGCGGTAGCTACTTGATCATTGCGTGAACGGCCGGTATGTAGTTTGGCTGCGGGATCTCCAATTAGCTCGTAAAGACGAGCTTCGATATTCATATGAAGATCTTCATATTTCGCCTGCCAAACGAATTTCCCCTCATTTATTTCTTGTTCTATTAATTCAAGGCCAGAAACAATTGCTGTTGAATCGTCATGCGTAATTATATTTTGATTACTCAGCATTTTTGCGTGCGCGATGGAAGCTTGTATGTCGTATGCATACAGCTTCCAATCAAAACTGACAGAGACTGTGTAGTCTGAGAAATTTTGGTAATGATGTGTTTTGTATTCACTCATGATATGACCATTGTACTAGGGATTTGAGGAATTATTGAGATTGAACCCTAATTTAGCCTCCAATGCAGTAAATGCATGTGATGGATCTTCTTCTCCAAGGCCAGCGTCCAATACTGAATGCCAAAATAACCTTGAAGATTCAAAAACAGGCAATTTAAAACCCATTTCACTTGCAAGTGAAAAAGCTAAATCTTGATCTTTAGTTGTGAGCCAAGCTGATCCGTCCTTTCCAAACTGCCTGCTCAAAATTCTAGGTATATTGCGTTCCCAAGTCCGACTAGCTCCAGATGCAGTACGGATTACAGAAAATAAGGATTGAAGATCAAGCCCAGACTTTGCTGCAAAAATAAGAGCTTCCATTGCAACTGCTAAATTGGTTGCCATTAGCATATTGTTTACTACTTTGGTAAGTGAACCGGAACCCGAGGGCCCCACCAATTCCACAGTTTTTCCCATTGCACTTAATGCTGAGCTCGCCTTGTTGAACGCGCTAAGTTCTCCTCCACACATTATGGTCAGCTCTCCTTTTTCAGCGAAAGGCCCTGAACCAGATACCGGGGCGTCCAAAAAAGAAACTTGTTTTTTTAAGGACTCATCGTAAAGCGATTTTGCAATTTCAGGATGTATTGTGCTGTGATCAACAATGATTAGCCCAGGTTTTGGGTTTTTAAGTACCCCATTTTTACCATTAATTACATCAACAACTGTTTCAGAATCAGGCAGGCAAGTGTGAATGAAATCTAATTCTGAGCCCATTTGATCAAAAGAAATGCCCGCAACTGCACCTGTTTTAACAAGTTCTGCAACTTTTTCTTGGCTGCGATTTTGGACAGTAACATGAAACCCTTTTGTTATGAGATTCATTACCATGGGTTTACCCATCCGGCCTAGTCCAATCCATCCTATTCGCATAAAATCCTCCGTTTAATTAATTGTAATTGCAATTGCTCCCATTGCAGCAAGGAAAATACCAAGAAGAACCAATGGGCTAAACGCTTCTGTCTTGCGATTGAATAGAAACGCTGCTCCTAAACCGAAGAAGGTCATAGTTTCAGTTAGTGGTGCTACTACAGATGTATCAGCGGATTCAAGTGCGGCAAACCTTAGAATTTGAGCTACAGTCATTATTGCTGCAGTTAAAAGGAACAGCTTAGCTGCGGTACTATTAATTTGCCTCAAGCTTTTCGCCCGTGCAGGTATAAGTAACGACGTTAAAAGCACGATGGCAGTTGCACTATGAGCTACGAAGGCTCCAAGTAGGTACATGGAAGTGTCAGCTAGAACCCATCGTAGTAAAAACGTAGATCCACCATAAGTGGCTGCGGCAGTTAGGCCGAACGTTATTCCTCTTGCTATTTGTAAAGAACCAAGTTTTACAGTAGGAGGGCGCGCAAATGCTATAAGTGGGGCGATAATCAGAAGACCTATGCCTATCCCTCTAGTTACGCCAACGATTTCACCTAAAAGTGAAACCCCTAGTATGCTTCCAAACAACGCCGATAAGACTCGGACGGGTGCAGTTAAATTGGCACCTACTGCTTGTATTGCTAGAAATTGAGAAAATCTCCCACCAAGGAAATTCATTATCCCTGCAATACTTAATACTATGTATTCAGTCGTGGTAAAAACACTCAGATCCGTAAATTGGCCCGAAGTGTAGGCAAGTAAAGCAAATACAGGAACCGACAATACTATTGATATGACGATACCGTCATACGCGGAAGCCAGTAGTACGCTTCTACGTACGATCGCCGTATTAAGTCCAAGCATCGCTGCTGCAGATAGGGCCAGTAATGCTCCATCCACTGTTAAGTAGCTTCTCCACCTTGGATTTCAGCTTGGGTTTTAACAGGCAAGCCGAAGACTGATATGAATCCTACCGAAGCTTGATGATCAAAGGTATCTCCAGCATCATAGGTTGCCAAATTGTGCTGATATAGGGACTCGTCACTGCTACGACCAACTACCGTGCTGGTTCCTTTGTGTAAGCGCGTTCTAACAATGCCATTCACGTGGCTTTGGCTGTTTTTTATATAGGCATCCAAGTTTTCCCGGTGCGCCGTGAACCAAAGTCCGTTGTAGACAATATCCGCGTATTCTTGTGAAACACGATCTTTAAACCTTGTCTGTTCTTTGCTTAAGCACATTTGCTCAAGCGATTTATGAGCCTGATGGAGAACATGCCCGGCGGGAGCTTCGTAGATCTCGCGTGACTTGATTCCGACTAACCTGTTTTCGATATGATCAATACGGCCGACTCCATGTTTTCCAGCGATTTCATTTAAATTTTCAACTAGGCTTACGCTCTTAAGTTTCTCTCCGTTAATGGCTACTGGTATCCCTGTTTCAAAAGTAATTTCAATATATTCTGGTGACTCTGGAGCATCTGGGACTGATACTGTCCATGCATAAGCGTCCTCAGGAGGCTCCATCCAAGGGTTTTCTAGATCCCCTGCTTCAATGCTTCGGCCCCATATATTTTCGTCTACCGAGTAAGCACTACGCTTATTTATTTCTAAAGGGATTTGGTTTTTTTGTGCATATGCAATTTCATCGTCTCTCGTCATACCCCATTCTCGAGCAGGTGCGATCACTTTCATTGCTGGAGCTAGCGCAATTGCACTGACATCAAAACGAACTTGATCGTTTCCCTTTCCAGTACAGCCATGTGCTATTGCAAACGCAGATTCTTCTAAGGCAATGCGTACTAAATGTTTTGCAATTAATGGGCGACCTAACGCCGTTGCTAAAGGGTAAACTCCTTCGTATAAAGCACCCGCCTGAAGCGCAGGCCAAACGTATTCGTTAATGAATTCTTCTCTCGCATCCAGAATGTCTGCCCGTATTGCTCCAATATCTAAAGCTCGCTGCCGCGCTGTTTCAAGATCTACTTTTCCACCAAGGTCCATAGTTAAAGTTGCAATATCTGCGCCATAATGTTCTTGGAGCCAGCGGATTGCGACAGAAGTATCAAGCCCTCCACTATATGCAAGAACTATCTTTTCGCTCATGAAATATTCCTTTCATTCATTTATCTGCCTGACAGAGTACTTTTAAGAGCACTTTCAAGCTTGGTAATGCATTCATCGATGTCGCTTTTGTTGATAATAAGGGATGGCATAAACCGAATTGCATCAGGTAATACAGGGTTCAATAATACCCCTTGTGCATTAGCTGCACTGACTACCTCACGTGCTATGGGCGAGTTGAACTGTAAAGCAAGCAAAAGACCAACCCCTCGTACTCCAACGATATCCTCATTATAGTTATCTTTTAATTGCGTAAGTTGCTCAACAAGGTATGAACTCATTGCAGAGCAATGTTCTGGGATATTTTTCTCAATCATATGCCGAACTGTCGCATTCGCTGCAGCTGTGGCCAGAACGTTACCCCCGAATGTGCTTCCGTGGTCGCCTGGTTCTAGGACGTTACAATTTTCTTTACAAAGGAATGCGCCTATTGGCACTCCATTTCCAAGCCCCTTGGCTAAAGTCATTATGTCTGGTTCAACACCAAAATGCTGATATCCCCAAAGATGCCCGAGCCTACCCATTCCTGTTTGTACTTCATCAAAAATCAATAGGATATTCTTCTCATCGCACCACTCACGTAATCCTTTCAGATATCCTTCCGTAGGAACGTTAACTCCCCCTTCACCTTGCAGTACTTCAACCATGATTGCGCAAGTTTGATCGGTTGTTTCTTCTTGGATTGCATTTAAATCGTCATAAGGTACGTTTGAAAATCCGGGGGCTAATGGCAACCAAGCTTTTTGATATGCAGGCTGCCCCGTTGCCGCTATCATTCCAAAGGTTCTACCATGAAAAGAGCTAAGTGTTGTAATTACATTTTGAGCTCCACCTCTGTGTAAGCGTCCATACTTACGCGCGAGCTTAATAGCACCTTCATTTGCTTCCGCTCCACTATTTGCGAAGAAAACCTTATCCATACAACTGTTTTCTACCAACGCTTCTGCAAGTTCGAGTTGAGGGACTGTGTAATAAAGGTTGGACATTTGCAAAAGCTTAGCTGCTTGCTGAGTTATCGCATTTGTTACAGAAGGGTGGGAATGACCAAGATTGTTCACTGCTAGCCCTGATGTCATATCTAGGTATTCTTTTCCATTGACATCCCATACACGCATCCCTTCTCCGCGTTCAATTACGATTGGTTGCCTATTGAACGTATGCATATAGTATTGCGATTCTATTTCTTTCCAATCAGTAGCCATTATTGCCTCCATTGGCTTGGTGTGAGGAAGCCAGGATTGTGTCGATTTTACCTTTTTATCAGGTGATTATTGCAATCAAATAACTATTTCAGTACATATCAGAGTTTGATTCAGATGATCTAGCAATGCGTTTGCTTTCGTTCCATTTATAATTGAAGGGCGAACTCCGGCGACCCTTGCCTTATGACAGGCTTGAATTTTAGGAATCATCCCTCCATTTATAACTTTTAAGTTGATAAGCGAATCAATCGAATCAATTTTTATTTCTTCTAATATTTTACCGTTTCCATCAAAAACACCGTCAACATCAGAGAGAAAAATCAAATTCTTGGTTCCATAAGTTGCTGCAATTTCCCCCGCAATCGTGTCAGCGTTTACGTTTAAAAGCTGGTTTGGTCTCTCGATATCGACTGCAATTGGCGCAATTACTGGTACTAGCCCTGCAGAAAGTAATGAAACTAAGATTGATTCATCTACTTCAATAGAACCTGCAACAAAGCCAAGGGATGCATCGGTGACTTTTCCTTGAATTAAACCGCCATCTACACCTGTAATACCTATTGCATTTATCCCCAATGCTCTCAGTTCCGCAACTATTTTTTTATTAACTAATCCTGATAGGACTGAAACTGCCACTTCAAGACTTGAGGCATCTGTGATGCGCAGTCCGTTCGCGAATTTCGCTTCTATCCCGAGTTTATTCATCCAATCAGTCAGTATTGGCCCTCCGCCATGTACAACAATTAAAGGATTGCCGTTCTTATGGAGCGATGCAATATCAAGAAACGAAGTATCATTTGTTCCAAGAGTACTTCCACCGATTTTTATAAGAATTGAAGAACTAGGATTAAGCATTTTCAAGTAATTACTGTTATCTAAGTAGTGTAGGCACTATTGAAGCGCACGTATTCTTCTGTTAGTTCGCAGCCCCATGCAGTTGCAGAACCGCTTCCCAGTCCTAGCTTTAAGGTTAAATTAACTCGCTCGCGACTCATTATTGCGATAACGCTATCTCTGTGGAAAGGTATCGGAGTCCCAGCTTCCATTATAGTGATGTCGTTTATTGAAAAACTCACTTTACTTACATCTAACTCTGCCCCACTATAGCCGGCTGCTGCGACCACTCGACCCCAGTTTGGGTCATTACCGTGTATTGCAGATTTGACTAATGTTGATCCTGCAATTGAGCGCGCAGCTAACCTAGCTTCTTCCACGGAACGAGCCCCTTCAATGCTTACAGAAAAAACCTTAGACGAACCTTCCGCGTCTTTTACCAACTGGTATGAGAGATAGTCGCATAATTCTTTCAATGCTTCACAGAAAACATCAGCTTCAGGGGTTCCACTTGTAATAGGTTTTTTACTGGCTGCTCCATTTGCAAGTATTAGAACCATATCGTTTGTGCTTGTATCTCCATCGATGGTTACCATGTTAAACGTATCATCACAGGCGTTTTTTAACGCATACTTCAGTAATGATTCCTCTACAGCTGCATCGGTTGTAAGAAAAGCCAGCATAGTTGCCATATTCGGATGAATCATCCCTGATCCTTTTGTGCACCCTCCGATTGTAATGGCATCTTCGTTCAGTTTGAATTGTACGGCTGCAGATTTTGGAACTCGATCGGTCGTCATAATTGCACGCGCAAACGCATCTCCCCCTTCAGGGCTCATCTCAATATTAGGTATACCGCTTCTAATGAGAGCCATGGGGAGCTCAACTCCTATTACTCCCGTTGTTCCGATAGCCAATTCAATGGGGTCCACTTCAACATGTGCAGCTGCGTGTTCAAGGGATTCTTTTGCATCAATCATGCCTTGCGTTCCCACGCCAGCATTGGCTATTCCACTGCTAACAAAAACTCCCTTAACTTTTCCATTTTTGACATTATTACTAGTTAATTCTACCGATGGAGAAACGAATTTATTTGTGGTGTAGATTCCCGCAGAGATGCATTCTTTTTCTGAGAGCAAGATACCCACATCCATTTTGTTTTGGGCATAAGTTTTTATACCTGCATAAGCAGCTCCCGCTATAAAACCGTGGGGTGTAGTAACATTTCCCTCAGTAACTAAATTGGTTTCCATGCTAATCAGAATCCTTCATCACAATTTCATTACACTAAATTGCATATAGTTTCGTACAATTATCCCATAAAATTCTTTGTTTGGTTTCTTTGCTTATATCTTCATGACTGAGAAATTCGTTAACGGATTCAGGGAACTCAGAATCGTGATGAGGATAATCGGACGAAAAAACAATATTTTTGTTGCCAATTGCATCTACGGTATAACCTAGCTCAGCCTCGTCGGCTTCCGTTCCTACGTAACAGTTCGACTTAAAATATTCACTGGGCAATTTCGTGAGAAAAGGTGCGTCCCAATCTTTATATAACTCGTAGTCACGATCCATTCTTCCGAGCCAGAAGGGTACCCATCCGGCATTAGCTTCGAGGTATGCAGCTCGTAGCTTAGGGAAATTTTCGAAAACCCCGCCACATATCATACTGATCACTGCTTTCATCATGCCTATTGGATGAGAGCAGGCGTGAAGCATAAGCCGGTTGTGCCCAAATTCAGAACCGTCTTGGTGGTAAATTGACCCGGTACCTTCATGGAACCCAACAGGTATATTTAATTCTTCTAGTGTTGCCCAGAGCTCAGCGTAATCGGCACTATGAAAATTCACACCATTGACAAAATTCGGGCGCATATAAATACCTACTGCCCCTAATTCTTTGACGGCCCGTATAGCTTCCTTTACTGCCTCTTTTGGATCGTGCTGTGGCACCATAGCCGCTACCTTCATTCTCAGAGGGTCTGTTTGGCAAAGGTCATATAACCAGTCGTTATACGCTCGGCAGACCGCGGACGAAAGTTGGCCATCAACATTGTTTAATCCATTGGGTATGTATAGACAGACGGTCGGGTACATTACCGCAATGTCTATTCCTTCAAGGTTCATTGCTTCTAGCTGAGATGGTCCATTGTATCCCTGTAAGCGCATTTTTGCTGTAGCATCGTCAGTTTTTGCACTCATCCCGTACATACGGTGAGGGTTATCTACATCACAGCTTGGTAAGCGCTCCCCCTGGAAAAGGAATACGCCGCCTCGCTTCCCTGGCGCGCGTGAAATTTGAGGTGCCCATGGCCGGAAGCGTTGATCGAGGTATTTTTCGAACATATCCGAAGGTTCGATAACATGCATGTCCGAATCCATTACTTTGAAATCATTGCGAGACATTTTTTCTCCGTTCTAAATAAACCGGGTACGTTTACTTTTCGATTTTTGTGAGGTGGATGTTGGTAAAGATAAGGAAGATAAGTTTTCATACAGTAAATGATCAAAAGTCGTTCTGTCAGAGCCGTTAATTACCGCCTGTTCATGGGCTTCTTGCAATGCCAATGGATAACCGTTTCCTTTGGCTGTTTGAGAAATGATGCATGAATGGGCGAATTCAATCCCCTCGCTACTTGTCCATTCAGGTATCTCTAATCTTACAATTTCGCTGCCAATGTTCACATAGAAAAAACGTATTTTGTTCTCGCCATAATAATCTAGGACTATTTTCGAAGTGCTTGAGAATACAGATGATCTTTCATTGACTCCCAAGATCCTCCTGAAGAGGTCCGAATCTTTTATGTTGGCTAGGGATTCGCAATTACGAAGCCCTTTGGCCAGTTCTCTGCAATTGGAATCACAATTTACTGTGTCCCATCCGCATATACTTGAAGAGATCCGCATTGCGTTTACAACTTCAGAGCTTCCAGGGAAGCTGATGTGACTCGCAACTGCAAATACTCGTTGATCTGAAGCCTTTCTTAGTCGCTCCATCGCAGTAAACATTCGTTTTTCAATGAATTCGGACTTGATATATTCTGGAAATCCTTCCAACCCCCATAGGATCAAGCTTCCATCTAGTAGTGCAAGAATAGGGACATTTTGTGGGCACTCGTCAACAATATCTGCAAGAGTCTCTATCTCCATAATTGTACGGGTTAGGCCCATTAGCGCTCCTTTAATTGGGAGTTCTCCGATACCTTTTGGATTGATGATGTTTAAGGCTGATTGCTCTGCGCAAAATAAAGGGGAATTGCGCAGCGATGCTGATGATTCAGCACCATATTTTATTAACGCACTGCCTATATTGATTAGGTAGCATTGTATTGACGAATGTCGATCTATATCGATATGAGAGCCATCTACTGCCGCAACAATATGATTTGATAATAGACCGTCGGGAGATTTGGATAAATTAATGAGTGTAGGAATTTGAGGAATTAACCAAGTTGTTTTACTTTGAAGACGTCGCTTTTCGAGGGAATTTGGGTTTTCCTCATTGAATGCTTTCACTGCAGTATCTAATGCCTTGGTATTATCCGAGTACTGTTTTTGTAAAAGAGAAGATGCGTTAAAAAGTTGTAATGCCGCTTTGTTGATATCTAATGACATATTTAGATGGTCATTAACTAAGGGTGTTCATGCAAGACCTATTCGCCTACTTTTATAGCAATATTCGTGCATCCCCATTACGTCTTGTAATTTTTTGCTCATCTAGGCACTCCAAGATTGCTAGCGCGTATTTTCTTGATGTCGAGAATAAATCACGAGCTTCTGCTACCGTGATACTCCCGTGATCTTTGATGTAATTAGAAATTTTAGTTTTTAGATTTTCGTAATTCTCTTGGGTAAAGCATATGCCCTGAGTCGAGCGAATTAATCTTCCTTCCGAAATTAACAATGCTTGTAAAGACAGTTCAATACTTGGAGGCTCTAGCATAAATGGATCCTTTTGAAGGGCATTAAAATAATTTTCTATTTCGATAATTTGACTTTCAGTAAGCGATATTTTGTGACTTGATGATACGAGTAATCCCGCTTCATTCTGGTAGATCCCAACTTGAGTTAAGTTAGCTAGGACTATGGAAGAAATTGGGTTGCTGAGGTTTAGCTTGCCTTTCATTTCCTCTTTGGACATCCCACTTTTGAGCGGGTTTGCACGATGGAAATCTTCAAGTTCTTTTTCTCCTTGTAATTCCAGCTTAGACCAATTGCTAGATTTGTAGATTAGCGAATTAGAATTATCTTGGGCGTCGATGCATATAAGTGGTTCCACAGAGGAGTAGGAATTAAGTACTATTCCGCGAATTTCAGATGCTGATATGTTTAATTTTTTTGACAAGTCGTTTAAGAATACAGGTTCAAAAGATTCTAATTCGCGGTAAATATTTGAAATGGGCTGATCGGATTCAATATTTTTGAGGGCGGTAATGACCGCTGGACTATTTCGACGATGTCGCTTTGCATCGATTTTTATCACCGTTCCTCCTCCAATAGTTGTATCAGCAGAACGGATAATGAATCGATCGCCTTCAAGCAAGTGCAGCTTTTCATTTAAGGTAATTTGCGCCCAAGCGGTTGATCCCGGTGATATTTCATTAGTATCTAATAAGCGAATTTTTGCTTGAGTTTCGGATGTGTTTGAGTGAAAAGACACAGGGAAATTATGGCGAATACTGTGTGGTGCATCATTGAGTAATTTTAGATTTGTGTCTATTGCTGAGGTTGACCTTGCCCAGCCGGGCAGCATGACCACGCTTCCTCGAGTTATTTCATTTGCGTTTATTCCCCCAAGATTTAAAGCTACTCTGTTTCCAGGACCAATGAGTTCAACTTTTTTTTGATGGGACTGTATTCCTCTAATTCGGCCGTTAATGGCCTGAGGTTGCACCTCAATTGACTGCCCAATTGCGAATTGGCCATCTATTAGCGTTCCGGTAACTACTGTGCCAAATCCAGAAATGGAAAATACTCGATCTATGGGAAGCCTGGGTTGGTTTTTGTCCGTATGGTTTTCAGATTCCGATAAAAGATCGTCGATAGTGTTTTTTAGTTCATTGAGACCCCATTTTTTGGTTGAAGAGACAATTCGTATAGGAGATTTTGAAAGCGGGGTATCGGTTAAGGTTTCTGTGATTTCTAATTCAACTATCGATAGTAAATCTTGGTCTACAGTGTCGGACTTAGTTATGACTATAATCGCTTTTGAAATCCCCAAAAGGTTCAGTATTCCAATATGCTCTCTTGTCTGAGGCATTACGGACTCGTCCGCAGCAACGATCAATAATGCAAGATCAATATTCCCTACACCTGCGAGCATGTTCCGAATAAATTTTTCATGCCCTGGGACATCCACGATACTGACTTCGCGACCACTCGGAAGTTCCATCCATGCGAAGCCTAGGTCTATGGTCATACCGCGGCGTTTTTCTTCATCAAGCCTGTCAGGGTCGATTCCTGTTAAAGCTTCTATAAGTGTTGACTTGCCATGGTCTACATGGCCAGCAGTTCCTATTACATACATGTGATCAGGATAGCAAAAGGTCAATTATTATTCTGCGAAAAACATACTGGATCAAAAAAAATTATTTCCTGTGTTAACCTTGTGCGCTGCAAGAGGTAATTAGAGTCTCTTTTAAACCGGGAGGGTTTTATGGCAGTTCCTTTGGTGGATTCTACAGCTGAATTTGTTAATTCGGCATACGAGAAAATTGAAAAACGATTAGAAATAGTGCGAGGGCGCTTAGGCAGGCCCTTAACTTTTACAGAGAAAGTCTTATTGGGTCATTTGGACGACCCTGCTGAGGCAGAGTTATTACCAGGGGAAAGCTATTTAAATTTACGGCCAGATCGCGTAGGACTCCAAGATGTCACCGGCCAGATGGCTATCCTGCAATTTATGCAGGCCGGGAAGGAAACCACTGCAGTACCCTCTACAGTCCATTGCGATCATTTGATAACAGCTTTTGAAGGAGCGCAGTCAGATACAGATTTGGCGAAATCAGAGAGTAAGGAAGTTTTTGAATTTCTTCGTTCTTCGGCAGCGAAATATGGACTTGGCTTTTGGGGCCCAGGCTCAGGGATAATCCATCAGGTTATTTTAGAAAATTATGCTTTCCCTGGATTAATGATAATTGGTACAGACTCCCATACTCCTAATGCTGGAGGAATCGGCGCTTTTGCCTCTGGTGTAGGTGGCGCTGATGCTGTTGATGTCATGGCTGGTTTTCCGTGGGAAGTGCTGTATCCAAAATTAATAGGGGTAAAACTCACCGGGTCTCTCAGCGGCTGGTCCGCGCCCAAAGACGTCATATTGAAGCTAGCGGGCATATTAACTGTCTCAGGAGGTACAAATGCAGTGGTGGAGTACTTCGGCCCGGGTACTAGTTCGATAAGTACTACTGGTAAGGCAACCATTTGTAACATGGGTGCAGAGTTAGGTGCCACAACTTCTATATTCCCTTATGACAATAGAGGGAGTATATATTTGCAAGCGACTGAAAGACCTGAGCTAGCTGAAATTGCGGACAAATTCCAACACTTGCTTGTAGCAGATGCTGAAGTGGAAGAGAACCCTGAAAAATTCTTTGATAGGGTTATTGAAATTGATTTGAGTACGTTAGAGCCTCATGTGGTAGGCCCTCATACACCTGATTTGGCAAGGCCTATCTCTGAATTAGGCCAAGCCATAATCTCAGAGAATTACCCTGAGAAAATTTCCTCGACTCTTATTGGTTCCTGCACAAATTCTTCGTATGAGGATGTATCGAGAGCGGCTGAAGTAGCAAAGCAAGCAGCAGCTCATGGTCTAAAGGCTGCAGTTGATCTACTGGTAACCCCTGGTTCAGAGGCCGTTCATGCAACGATTCAAAGGGATGGGCAGATGTCTACTCTTGAAGATTCAGGCGCTACGGTGATGGCCAATGCTTGTGGTCCATGTATTGGTCAGTGGAAAAGAACTTCAATTAATAAAGGTGATGTGAACGCGATTGTCACTTCATTTAATCGAAACTTTCCTGCAAGAAATGATGCAAATCCATCCACAATGAATTTTATTGCAAGCCCTGAGATGGTAATGGCATTTGCATTAGCAGGCAGACTGTCATTCAATCCACTTGTGGATAGCTTGATAGGCTCGGATGGCAAGGAATTTAAATTAACGCCTCCTGGCCCTGCTCCTGAAGTACCTGAGAATGGATTTGCTGGCAGAGGATTTGGGTATGAGGCTCCTGCCGAAACTGGCAGCAAGATTGAAGTTAATGTTGATCCTAATTCAACTCGGCTACAAGTACTTTCGCCATTTACCCGCTGGGACGGTAATGATTTTGAAAATCTCCAAGTATTAGTCAAGGCTCAAGGTAAATGTACGACAGATCATATTTCTCCTGCGGGTCCTTGGTTGCGATTTAGAGGGCATTTAGATCGCCTGAGCGACAACGCTTTTTTGGGTGCTGTTAATGCCTTTACTGGAGAAGCAGGGGAAGGATTAAATCAAATAACAGGCGAAAGGGCTGCATTCCCTAAAGTGGCACGTTACTACAAGGAGCAAGGGTTAAGCTGGGTAGCTATCGGAGATTATAATTACGGAGAAGGCAGCTCCCGAGAACATGCTGCGATGTCTCCACGTTTGCTTGGCTGTAAAGCAGTGATTGTAAGAAGCTTTGCAAGAATTCACGAAACTAATCTAAAGAAGCAAGGGATCGTACCGCTTAGTTTCAGTGAACCTGATGATTATGACAAAATCCTTGAAGCCGACACTATAAGTGTTCAGGGTTTAGACGAGCTAAGCCCAGGAAAACCTGTTAGGGCGGTGATCCATCATTTTGAAGGCGGGGAAGAGGAAATTGAATTAAGGCATACGATGAGTGAAGAGCAAATCGAATGGTTTAGAGCCGGAGCAGCTCTCAACATACTAGGAAAATAAAAACTCTATAACCAATCCGAACTATTAATGTTAAGGTTTGGTAATGGTTCCAGAGGTGCATCCGGAATTTTCAAATAACCCGTCGCGTTTAGGTGCTTTAGCCTTTCGAGATTTTCGTTTTTATTGGGTTCATGGCTTACTTCAGGGGATCGCGCGAAATATGCGCGAGTTGCTGACGTTTTACCTTGTTTTTGAAATCTCAGGCTCAGCTTTACAGTTGGGAATTACTGGTGTTTTTCAAGGAGTGCCGATATTAATTTTTGGCCTTCTTGGTGGCGCAATGGCGGATTCTTTTGACCGTAAACGTTTATTAATTTACACGCAATTGGCGAATGTATTGTTCCTTGGAATTATCGCTATATTGGTTTTTTCGGACACCATAATGGTTTGGCATCTTTGGGTGCTTGCAAGCCTTGCATCTGCTGTGAATGCATTGGGCCGCCCTGCTCAGAGAGCATACCTACCAAGGATGGTCCCTCGAGCCCACGTAATGAATGCAATTACTTGGTTTGGAGCGTTGAGCCAGGGGACTCTTTTTGTAGGGCCGATGTTGGCTGCAATTCTAATCGCTTCAGTTGGCGTAGGATGGGCATTTACCAGCAATGCAATAATTTTGCTCTGCGGGGCATTTGCTACGCTTGCAATCAGAGCGTCGGGTGCTCAAGAAGGGACTCCGCCTAGGGTTTCACTTAAATCTATATGGGAAGGTGTTCAATTCCTTCGTACCAAAGAAGTTCTTTTTGGTTCGTATTTACTAGATTTTGGCGTAATGTCATTTGGTTTTTTCCGACCTTTAATGCCAGTACTTGCAGTCGATGTATATCAAGTCGGTGAAATTGGATTGGGACTGTTAACTGCAGCCCCTGCTGTCGGGTCAATAATGGCTTCTGGCATATTACTTGTGGTTGGCGATATTCGGAGGAAAGGAGCTGCAGTAGTACTTAGCTATGTAGGTTATGCCGTTGGTTTGATCGCTTTAGGATTTTCACCATGGTTTTGGATGGCCCTGTTAGTTTTGGTAATTTTAGGTCTGATGGATGTAGTTAGCTTTACTGTAAGGCAAGCCCTCATACAATTAGTCGCACCTGATAAATATAGAGGCAGGGCCGGTAGTTTTTCCACAATACTTGCTGGTGTTGGTAATTCTACGGGATCTGCCGAGATGGGGGCCTTAGCAGGAGTAATCGGCGCTCCTTTTGCTCTTGTTATTAATGGCATTATCGGGCTTGCAATCACGGGCTCTGCTGCAGCAAAATGGCCCGGGTTATGGTTATACGATGAGGATAAGGAAAGCCATGGTATGGACTAACCCAAGTAATACTATTTTGCGGCCTTCCCTTGGGACGCAACCTGCGCCATAGCTTGTTCAATAGCGGCTTGATCTCCTAAGAACCTACTTCCTTTTGTCTGTAAATTCTCATCTAATTCATATACTAGAGGTACGCCCGTGGGAATGTTGAGGTCTATTATATTGGACTCAGAGACATTATCTAAATATTTAACCAAAGCCCTTAGGCTGTTCCCATGAGCAACAATCAATACTTTTTGGCCTGATTTTATAACTGGCGCGATAGTTTTTTCCCAATAAGGTACAAATCTAGCAACCGTATCTTTCAATGATTCAGTGAGAGGAAGATCGGATGATTTAATCGATGAATACTTAATGTCTTTGCTGGGGTGTTGTTCATCAGTGCTTTTTAATTCTGGTGGTGGGGTATCGTAACTTCTTCGCCATATGAGTACTTGCTCCTCGCCATGTTCTGCCGCAGTTTCAGCTTTATTGAGCCCTTGCAGTGCACCATAGTGTCGTTCGTTAAGGCGCCAATTACGGATTACAGGTATCCACATTAAATCCATCTCATCCTGCACAATCCAAAGTGTACGGATCGCTCTTTTGAGCACTGACGTATATGCAATATCAAATGTAAATCCTTCTGCAATTAGAAGTTTGGCGGATTCACGTGCTTCTTTGCGCCCATTCTCTGTAAGATCGACATCTGTCCAACCTGAAAATCTGTTTGTGAGGTTCCACTCGCTTTCCCCGTGCCGTAAAAGTACTAATTGAGGCATTTTTCTTCCTTAAATATTCGTAGATGCCACATTTGGCGTCTCTGCTACAAACCGCATAAATGCTTCATTCCCCAAAATGCGGCCATACTCCGTCAACCGTAGATAGGTATTATTCCATTGTAGTAGCCCAAGTTCTAAGCACTCCGATGTGGCATCTGAGAAGGCACTTGTAATGCTGATACCAAATCGCTCCTTAAATTCTATGTCGCTAACTCCCTGATTAAGCCTAAGCCCCATCATCATTGTTTCGACCATTGCTGTTGATGCGTCAAGTTTTTCGCAAGAATCAATTGCGCCTGCTACACGAATGGAATCGTAGCTAACTCTATTATCTATTGTCCATCCTTGGATTCGTTGTATATAGGTACGCGGGGGATTTAAATTGGCAAATCGTAGCCCAAATTCCCCTGTTTCTTCTGTTCCGTAAAGATAGCTATGCGCACCAGGTCCTACTCCCAAATACGGGTTACTTTTCCAGTATGCAAGGTTATGGGAACTTTCTTTATTTGGTTTACTCCAATTGGATATTTCATATTGGTGCATTTGGTTTGAGGCTAACAAAGACTGAGCACTTGAATACATTTCTGCAGCTAAGTCTGCATCCGGTTCTGGAATTTTGCCAATTTTCACATCATTTTCAAGAGGAGTACCTTTTTCTAAGGTGAGAGCATATGCAGAGATATGCTCAGTGTCTAAAGCTATTGCAGTTTCAACAGACTGAGCCCAGCTTGAAAAATATTGATTAGGTAATCCAAACATTAAATCTAAGCTAATATTGTCAAACCCTGCTTCGCGCGCGTTCTTTACTGCGTCGATTGCTTGTTGAGAACTGTGTCTACGTCCCAAGAGTTGAAGTTCATTGTCATTGAATGATTGAACACCTATGGAAATCCGATTAAATCCAGATTTTCGCATCGTTTGTAGCCTTTCCCTACTACAGTCGCCTGGGTTAGCTTCAACAGTTTGTTCAATGGAAGGATCTATTTCAAAAGACTCATTAATTGTACGCATTAACAATTTGACGTCAGGTGTCGGTAAATAGGAAGGTGTTCCGCCTCCCCAGAAAACACTTGATAACTTAGGACTCCCAAGCCAATCAGCCCATTTTGCGATTTCTTGGTTAAGAGCGTTGATGTACTGAGGCATGAGCGATTCAATACCTGAGTATGTATTGAAGTCACAATAAGGACATTTTGTTTCACAGAAAGGGATATGGACGTATAGTGCGATGCTCTTATTCATTTCTGAAATTATGAATCAAACTCATCTTTCTAAACATTATTAAGGAAATTTACCACGTCGCCATCTTGCATAACGTAGGTTTTCCCTTCGGAACGTAAGACTGCTTGTTTTCTCGCTTCTGCTATGCTTCTTACTCGCGACAAGTCTGTGTATGCAATTACTTCAGCACGGATAAAACCACGTTGAATGTCAGAATGGATTTTGCCTGCGGCTTCGACTGCTGTCATTCCATTACGTATAGTCCATGCTCGAGTTTCATCTTCTCCAGTGGTTAAGAATGAAATAAGACCTAGTAATTCATAGGAAATTTTAACCATCCTATCCAGGCCAGGTTCTCCTGCATCAAGTGTGTCTCGAAAATCTTGCTCATCCTCGGGGTTCATTTGCCCAAGCTGCATTTCTAAGTCCCCGCATAACGCCGCTACTCCGATAGTAGAGCTTGCGAAAGTATTGATCATTGAATTTTCGATTTCGTGTGTTTGGTGTATGTCATTTTCGTCAATATTGAAAACAATTATAAGTGGTTTAGAACTAAGCAATTGAAAATTCTCTAATAAAGGGGCAGCCTCTTCTGGTAATTCTTGGTCCCGAACAGGGATCTCATTTTCTAACCCTTCTTTGATATTTGTGATGAGCAGTTGTTCTTTGTTAAGTAAGTCCTTATCCGCTTGTTTCGCAGATTTTAATTGATTCGATATCCTCTCTTGTCGGCGTTCTAAAATTGCTAAATCTGAAAACATCAACTCTAATTGAAGGGTAGATGCGTCACGATAGGGATCTATAGAATCCTCAAAATTGGGAACAGAAGGGTTTTCAAACGCACGACTTACTAGGAGTAAGGCTTCACAGCGCTGTAGGACATTCAGATACTCTCCCCCAATGCCTTTTGTTTTTCCTAGCCCATCTGGAGATGTCGGGATATCAATATATTCAACTTCTGCATATATTATTTTCTTGGGATTTGAAATACTTGCTAAATCTTCGAGTCGCAAGTCTGGAACTTTTGCCACACCTACGTTAGGTCGGGCTCCACTTGACTTAAAGGAAGCTGTTTCGGCATGTCCCTTAGTAACGGCATTAAAAATAGTAGTTTTCCCTGATTGTGGGAGACCGAATATACCTATAGCCAAAGGTAAACCTCGAGGGCAAACGTACGACCCTGTGCTTTGGGGTCGCCAACACTAAGATTTTAGCACACGTTAGGTAAGGGCGCCGATTAGGAAAACGATAGAGAATGTGACCAAAATCGCAGCGATCACAATTCCGATTGGAGGCCGACCAAGGAAGGCCAATGCCGCTTCATTACCATTGCGCTGGGCGTAGCCAATACGTTTTAGGATTCCGGCCCATCCTGCTGCGGGTACCATCGCAAGCAAGCTTAACTTGCGAGCAGTGAAGTGGACCAAGCGCTCAAAGAAGGTAAAGAATTGCTCAAGTGGGCGTTGGATCAATACTCTTACAGGAGTCTGGGCTTTTCGGTAGAACCAGTCGGTATCAAGTGTTACTGAAGACTCGCCCTTGAGCTTGTGCCGAAGCAGCCAGGCTCCAATTGCTGTAAATCCAAGCATTTGTAGAGTACTTACGACGTGATCTGAGGTATAAGGCTCGTAGTGATTCGCGTAGGGTAGTACATCATAGAGTGCACTTGGGTAGACACCAATGCCAACGCATAGAGCAGCGGCAAAGAGCATTGCAATGATCATGCCGCGGGGAACTGGATTAACTTTTATGTCATCACGTCGTGGTCCAAACCAGATGAAATAAGGAAGCTTCAGTCCCGTGTGTAGGAACGTACCGACGGATGCCAAGTACAATAGTGCCACCACCCAGGACATATGCTCCTCTTCCGCAGCAAAGATCACCATCGACTTCGACACGAACCCGCTAAACAAAGGGAATGCTGAAATGGCAAAAGCACCGATCATGTAGAGAACCACCACAGTCCGCATACGGTCAGAAATCCCTCCAAGAGCCGTAAGGGTTCGACGACCGGTCGCGTATATCGCTGCGCCCGCTCCCATGAAGAGCAAGCCTTTGTAAATGACATGTGCAAAGGCGTGTGATGCTGCACCATTCAGTGCGACCTCAGTACCAATGCCTACCGCGGTGACCATGTAGCCTACCTGGCTGATGATGTGGTAGGCAAGCAGTCGCCGTATATCATTCTCTAGTACGGCAAAAACTACTCCATATAGTGCCATGACCACGCCTAGGAAGATGAGGAGTTCCCAACCTGCGAAGCCACGAGCTAGTACATAGACAGCCGTCTTTGTAGTAAAGGCACTTAGGAATACGCTGCCCGTGATTCCCGCTTCCGGATAGGCATCAGAGAGCCATGCATGGAGGGGAACGATAGCAGCGTTGATTGCGAAGCCACCGAGAATTAGCCATCCAGCGACTGAGCCTTCAAAAATTGTGAAATCGAGTGATCCGCCAGCCCCTAAGTGTAAGAGGATCCCCGCTAGTAACACGCTGCCGCCGGCCATGTGTACGTAGAGGTATCGCGTTCCAGCCGCTCGTGATTGGGGGAAGCCTCCGGCCCAAATCAGGTAAGCAGATGTCAACGCCATAAGCTCCCAAAAGAGTATTAGCGTAAGGAGGTCTCCGGCGAAAACGACACCGATAGATGTGCCAGCGTATCCCAGCGCTGCAGACTGTTGGAAACGGTCATTGAGGTGCCAGGCGTATATGCCACCTAGAGTAGCGGCGATTGCAAAAACATACCCGAAGACAAGGCTGAGACCATCGACACGCAGGGGCTCAAGCTCAAGTGAAAGCCAAGTTAAGTTCCACGAGGAGCCATCATCAAGCACCCAAAATAATTGTCCGAGGACGAGCAATGGCGCCCCGATCGTGATCAGCCTGCGGATATTCAAGTTGGGAATAAGTGTGACCAAGGCGGCTGCAACTAGCATTATGATCACGGGAGGTAGGCTACTCATTTTCTCGATTTTCCTCCACTGTATCGAGATGATCTCCAGTATATGGATCCTTGGTACGCATTAGAAACGCGTGACCTAGCCACTTGGAGATCCAAACTATGCCCAGACAGGCAAACAGCCCACCAGCTGCCCAGAATAGAAAGTTTTCGCTGCCCCAAAATAATCGGTGTCGGTAGTCAACCAAGAACGTTTCCGCTCCCGCCGAGATTACCAAGCCAATTATTATGGCAATTAAGCTGCTTCGTTCTATTCTCATTGGACACCACCAACGATCGTGCTATTGAGTCCTGATGCGGAATCAGCTACTGCGTGGGCAAGGTTATAGAAATGGAAAGGAAAATCCGGTAATACACCTAGTACGAGTGCCAAAACACCCGTAATAGCTAACGGCATCACCATACGCATATCAGCCTCGCCATAACGCGTGTGATCGGGCGAGGTTCGCATGAATGCGCGAAGTATGATGGGGAATAGATAGCCTGCACTAAGCACCCCGCTGACAAGATACACGGCGAGGAAAACCTGTTGCCCTACCTCAGCAGCACCCCATCCTAGGTACATCTTGCTTGTAAAAAGAACGAAAGGCGGAATTCCAGCCATGCTTAACGAAGCTAGAGTGAAAGCCCCCATGGTTATTGGCATTTGCCTGCCAATGCCGTCGAGTTCACTAACGTTGTCCTTATGGGTTCGAACATGAATAGCCCCCGCTACAAAGAAGAGAGTAATCTTGGTCACTCCATGCCCGACGATGTGGAGTAAGGCTCCTGTGAGTGCGATGGGTCCTAGAAGAGCGACTCCTAGGACTATATATGAAAGGTGGCTGATGGTTGAATAAGCCAACCGGCGCTTGAGATTGTCATGCCTGAGGGCAAGAGTAGAGCCAATAACGATCGTCGCTCCAGACATTACTGCAACGACAATCCATGCGCCCATCTCTTGCAGTAATGCGGAACCAAATACAAATACCATAACACGGACAATTCCAAAAACTCCTGCTTTTACGACTGCTACTGCGTGAAGAAGAGCAGAAACAGGCGTCGGGGCGACCATCGCACTTGGTAGCCAACTGTGTAGTGGCATGACTGCAGCCTTGACTCCCACACCTAGAGCGAGCATGCCGAAAAGTCCCCACTGAGTTGCCTGATTGAGGCCTGCTTGGTGGAGGAACCCACCAGCTGAAAACGTGGCATCGATGCCAAGCACGTGCATCCAGGCAGTCGCGCCGATTAGAAGGAGCCCTCCGGATAATGTGTAGGTCAAATACTTTCGACCTGCAACGATGGCTTCTTCCGTTTCCCTGTGGGTTACTAGAGGGTAGGTAGACAGAGTTAGCAATTCATAAAATAGCACAAATGTGAGGAGATTTTCCGCGAGAGCTACTCCAATTGCCGCGCTAATACTGAGGGCAAACGCAGAGAAGAAACGCGTTTGTTTATGTTCGTTCCCACCGCGCATGTAGCCTACTGCGTACACGCCAGCCAATATCCATAGACCTGATGCAAGACCGCCGAAAATCATGCCCGCTGGGTCAGCACGTAGCGCGATATCGATACCAGGTGAGAGTTCAATGATTGTCATTTGCGCGAGTCGGCCTTGACGTGTTTCGTTCAGCATTAACAAAACGACCACGACGAGTAGGATTGCGGCTACGGTCGACCAAGAATCCCTGAGGTTTGGATGACGGGACGTCGTTAGAGCAATGAGCATGGCGGCACCGACTGGGATCAGGACAGCGATTAAAGGTAGAGGAGATGAGAAAATTTCGTTCATGACACCCCTGGCCTCAGGATGTTATCAATGATGACTACGTTAAAGACACCGATTGCCACAATTGCGACAGCAAGTATGATTAAGGGTGCCCACACATCAATCTGAGATTCTTTGGCACGTGCAACTTCTGTGCGGATAGCTGAACTAGGTGTGTCATCGTGGCTATCATGAACTATGTTGGATTTCGCGGGTCTAAGATAAGCCTGCTCTAGCACCTTGAACAAATACACCGCGGTTAGCAGGCTACTTAGGAGTACTACGACTACTACTGCCCAATCGCCTTGATTCAATCCTGCTTGAATCATGTACCACTTACTGAAGAATCCAGCAGTAGGAGGTATTCCCACCATCGAGATTGCCGCTAGGGTGAAGGCTGCCATTGTAACGGGCATACTTCGCCCCAAACCCGCAAAATTATGGACCTTTTGTAGCCCAACTTGTAGACGTATTGACGCTGCTGCAAGAAAGAGAGTCGACTTCATGGCAGCATGATTAACGATATGCAAAAGTGCGGCAACGAAGGCAAGTGGCGTCGCGAGACCAATTCCAACTGCGATTAAGGCTAACTGGCTGATGCTGCTATATGCCAACATCCTACGAATATCTGTTTGGCTTGCTGCAGCAATTGAGCCAAATGCAATTCCGATGAGACCAAGGATGACGAGTGCATCGGCGACAGGGACAATGTCAGTAAGGTATCCATGAGGGAACACGCTCAAAAACATTCTTAACATAGCGTATGCAGCGACCTTGGTCATGATGGGAGAGATGAGTGAGTTCACAGAGGAAGGAGCATGCTGATATGCATCTGGTAGCCAAAAATGCATGGGGACAAGCCCCATTTTGAGGCCTAGCCCTGCAAATATGAGGACGGCACCAGCTTGAACAGCACGTGTGGCTTCCGCATCGGGAAGTAGTAGGCGAGCCTCTTCCATATTTAAAGTACCTGTTGCGAAATAGATGAAACCGACACCCAGGAGATAAAAAGCCCCTCCGATGGATCCGATGATTAGATAACGAAACCCTGCGAGCATCGCGTTACGGCCACCAATGAAGACCAGAGCGTAGGCGGAGAGAGAGGAGATTTCAAGGAAGACGAAAAGGTTGAATAAATCTCCAGTTACAACGATTCCCGTCAGACCTCCCAAAAGGAGGAGCACGAGAGAGTAGAAAATTCCGGTACTACGGTCAGCAGATTCTTTCAGGACCCATCGGCGTGTTGAGATAAGCACTAGGAATGAAACTGTGGTGATCACAACGCATACATATGCCGCTACTTCATCGACGACGTATTCGATCCCGACTGGTGGAGCCCACCCTCCTAGATCGTAGTACAAGGTACCATGTGTTAAAACTCGATCGAGTGCTAAGAATGAGGCGATCGTAGAGATAAAAACTCCACATAGTGTGGCTGCAAAAACCGAGCCCCCCCAAACTTGTCCAAGAAGCGGCGTGAGCAGCGAGAAAATTAGTAGCGTCATCGGGATGATTACAGGTAATTGATCCATCTTACTTCCTAACCTCTTCAAGTAAAATAGATTCGTCCAAGGTTCCGAATTCGCGCTGAATTCGGACTAGAAAACTGAGAGCGACACCCGTGATTGCAACCCCAACTACAATTGCGGTCAGCATTAAAACGTGAGGTAATGGATTTACGAAGTCTTCAGGGTGCGGATGAGCCCCACTATGTAAGCCTTCAATTATTGGAACCGAACCCCCTTCTCGCATCGAACCTGATATAAAAAATAGTATTATTGCGGATTGGAATATATTCAGGCCTATTATTTTTTTCAGCAAGCTACGCTTACCTAGCATGCCATAGAGCCCAATAATGAGTAGCAGCATTGTTGCCCAGTAGGGGAATCGTTCTGAAATCAACTCAATCATTCTTAGGATCCTTTGATAAAAGGTCAAAAATGATCACAAGTACGCTTGCAACTCCAAGGAATACTCCGAGTTCTATAATCCACATTCCCATAGCACGATTTGTTCGATTCTCTCCTGCAAATTCGTTAAACCATTGCAGAGGAATAGCTGCATAATCAAGATAATTGGCTCCAAAAAGCTGAGCAAGAATGCCTGTAACAACGTATATCCCTAATCCAGTGCTTGCCACAACAATTAAAAGCGGCATAGGGAGACTCTTTAATCCTTTAGTCTGGGTATTACCCCCTATAAGACGAACGAGTATGATTGCCGACGCAAATATGGCTCCTGCTTGAAAGCCTCCACCTGGGCTAGATTCGCCATGTATTAATACATAGACGGCGAAAACAATCATCAGTGGAACTAAAAAGTTTTTAGCAATAAATCTGAGTATTGTGCTTTCGTAAGGTTGATTCATTTTTTACGAGGATCCTTCTTTTTTCTTCCATGACTGCCTAGTACCAGTAGAACAGCAAGCCCAGCCGTAAAAATAACAAAGGTTTCTCCTAAAGTGTCATACCCTCTGAAGTCGGCCAAAATTGCAGAAACAATGTTGGGGACATGGATTTCTGTTTCTGTGAGTTTCGTGAATTCAGGTGAAAGATGCACATTAGCAGGAGATTGAGGATTTGCTCTAGATGGCAAATCAGAGGTCGCCCACAGCAGCAAAATGAGAACAAAAGTTAAAAATGTAAATGTTAGCCACTTCAATCGACTGACCTCCGTCGCAACACGCTTATTGCTGCGGTAAGTAGTACTCCAGTCACTCCTGCGCCTAAGGCAGCTTCAGTTAGAGCAACGTCTACTGCTCCCATAAGAGCTAATAATGATGCAGCGAGAAAGCTATAAACAGAGAGTGAAGCCACTGCAGCAATCATGTCTTTAACTTGCAATGCAACTATAGCTGAGGTAATTAATAGCCCGAACAAAAGTAATTCAATCCACCAAATCATTTTCTTTCCTTTCCGGTTTCTTGAATCCAAGGCTTTAACCCGGAACGAGTTGCTGCTCGTATCAATAAATGTGCAGCGAGTGGGTTTGCGATAGTAATAAAAATTATTATCAGCAGGAGCTTTAACCTGAGTAATATGCTTGCATCTAGAAATAGTAAGCCGACGATAATTAGGGTGATGCCCAATGTTTCAGTTTTCGAAACAGCATGAACCCTAGTGTAAAAATCGGGTAGCCGAAGTAAGCCTATTCCAGTTATGGCGAGGAAGATTAGACCAAGAAAAATTAGTATGCTGCTTACAAGTTCCAAAGTTAATCTTCCTTATGGGTTTCTAGGTACTTCCCTATAGCTACGGTTCCTATGAAGTTAAGTAGTGCGTAAGTAAGCGCTAAATCAACAAACATATCAGGCCGGTTGAATACGTAGCCAGTTAGAATCAAAATCAGAACAGTATTTGTTCCCACCGCCCCGCTAGCTAATAGGCGATCAAAAGTGGTAGTGCCTCTAATGAGTCGAACAAAAAGCAAAAAGCTAATGAAAATGACTGCTGCAAGAACAGCTATCACCAATGTGTCGAGTTCCATCATGCTTGCCCTACTTCAGCGGTAATATCGATTAATTGAATTTCATGTACTTTGGGGTGCCCAAAAATTTTTGCGATTTTATTGTGTATGTCTGCACTTACTAATCCATTCCGTGTAGTAGAGGAAAGGCAATGAACTGTGAAGATACCATCAGAGGTATCGATAGTTACTGTTCCAGGGGTTAAAGTAATAGATTGTGCTAAGAGGACTTGGGTTGCTTCAGATTCTAAGGATGCCTCAAATTGAACTATCGTAGGCTGGACGGGCAAACTTGGATGAAGAATTAATTTTGCTACATGTAAGTTCGAAAGTAGTATTTGCCAGAGTAGCCAAGGTAAATAGATCAGGATAAATTTTATGGTCCCCATGGTTAACCCAACTAGGGAAGGGAAAGATCTACTTTTGCTTGCGATAAGCCAGTTTGCCATAAATATTGCTAAAGTAGCGGTTAACAATCCCGAAGCAATGAATTCTGGCTCGGTGTGTCCTGACAAGATGAACCACACGCCAAAGAATATTGTTACTTGTATGAATAAAGTCAGTATTTGCATAGCATGTGGGAGATTCTACCTTGCAGTCAGAAACGCTCCGATTGAAGGCTATGAAGTGGCGGCTTAGCTGTCAAGCGGAAATAGAACTATAATTGCAACGAGGTTCGATGTGAGTATTAATTTTGAAATAGGGAACTCCCAATCACCTAAGGGCCACGCCATACTTTATTTTGGGAGCTTGGCATCGGGGTTTTCTGCTACGTATGTAGTCCTGTTACCTATCAAGATGGACATGAGCAAATATCTGCCGCCTTTGATGGCTGCTCAACTAGGTTCTGAAGCAAATGATTTATTAATGGGGGGCACTGATGTTTTTGCGGTCCCTCCTGTACCCGAAGAGGTAACGTCTGAGGAATATTTGAAATACTTGGCTGAAATTAGAGGCGACGATTTAGTTTGGGGAGGTGAAATAAATCTCACACAAACACAGGTCGCGATGCAAAGCACATCAGAGGCAGTTCAAGAATATAATGCTTTATTTCAGTCTTTTCTGGCTACACGACCTGAACCACTAGCTTCAAATAATTCTCTTGAAGGAGCTTTAAGTGAAGATAGTGTCCAAGGTGTACTCTATGAATTCATGAATGAAAGAGATCGATTAGCAGAGATGTCGAAACTAGTTGGGACAATGCGATTCGCGCTTGAATCGAACGATTTATCACTAATCAAAGACACGGACGCTTCATTGGGGATTCTGACAAATACCTTTGATGAATCATTTTGGGGCGGGCGTATCCGATTGGCAGCGCAAGATCCGTCAGAGTTAGCTTCTAAGCTTGTGCAGATGTACGTTGATCGGTGTTATTTTTTGCTTGATAACAACTTCGGAGGACTTGAAGAAATAGAAAAACAAATCTCGCTGTTGGGAGGGGATTTACCCCCAAACCAGGATATGCGCGCATAGACTGATAGCGTTAATAATTTTCCATGCGTGTAATTTCGCCAAGTCGGTGGAGTTCTTGAAAAAATTTCAAGGGACTATCAAAGTTAATTTGGATACCAGACATATCGTATATCCTGCTTTGTACGCCTGCCATGTACGTTTCAGCATCTGGAGATGTTGGACCAAAGATACTAGCGTTATTAATTACATTAACTAAATCAATCCAATTTTCTGCTGTGTATTCTTTACCGTCTACATAGCGAACATAAACAGTCATATTATCTCCTTCTAATCGTAACTCATTGAAGCCCAGTTCTCTCCAGATTTAATGTCTATTTTCAAAGGGACACTAATCTTTAGGGCATTTGGCATTATTTCCTTTAGTAAGTCACGCATAGTAGTTTCTTCGTCAGTGGGAATCTCAAAGACTAGCTCATCATGAACTTGTAGAACCATCTTCGAATTAAGAGAATTGCGGTTTAGTTCATTTTGGATTTTAACCATTGCTTCGTTGATTATGTCTGCTGAAGTTCCTTGAACAGGCATATTCACGGCAATTCTTTCACCTGCCTGTCGAACTGGGTAAATAGGTGATTTCAATTCAGGAACATATCGTCGTCGCCCTAACAAGGTTTCAACATATCCTTTTTCTTTTGCAATATTTATAGTGCTGTCTAAATAGTTTTTTACTTGAGAGTACGTTGAGAAATAAGACTCGATAAATTGAGCTCCTTCCTCTCGAGACAATTCTGTTTGCTGCGAAATCCCAAATGCGCTAAGGCCATAAGCCACGCCAAAATTCATTACTTTTGCTAAACGTCGCATATCTCTTGTTACTTCACTTATGGGGACGCTATATATCAAGGATGCAGTGGATGAGTGAATATCTTCATCATTTTCGAATGCCGCTAAAAGTGCGGGATCTTGAGAAAGATGAGCAAGTGCACGAAGGTCAATTTGTGAATAATCTGCACTGAGCAGAGTCCAATCAGAAGGAACTTGAGGGACAAAAGCTTCTCGGACCCTTAGTCCTAGTGCTGTTCGAATAGGTATGTTCTGCAGATTCGGCTCTGAGCTCGCCAGCCTGCCAGTAGCTGAACCTGCTTGGTTATAAGTGGTGTGAATTCGCTTGGTATGAGGATTGATGTAATCAGGGAGCGCATCTACGTAAGTGGACTTCAACTTACTTAATTCTCGATGACGCAATATGGGATCAATTACTGGGTGTACTGAACGCAAATTTTCCAATACGGCTGCGTCTGTAGAATACCCGCTTTGGGTTCTTCTACCAGGAGGCAGTTTAATTTCATTGAATAATAAATCTGAAAGTTGCGATGGTGAATTTATGTTGAATTCATGGCCAACAGCATCAAATGCAGCTTTTTGAGCCAAGGCGATTTCGGTTGTAATTTCTGTATTTAATTCCTCGAGCTTTGCTTGATCAACAGTGATCCCATTTACTTGCATTTGGACAAGTACGCTGATTGCAGGGATCGTATATTTGTCGTTGTATTCATGTAGATTCTGCTTTTTTAGATCTTCTTTTAGTGCGTACTCTAATTTTCTTATATTGGTAACGTTAGCTGCCGAATAATTAGCTAAATTTTCGAGAGGCACTGAACTGTATGGGATTTGCTTTTTCCCCGTGCCAGTGAGTTCATTTAATTCAAGAACTTCAATGTTGAGGCGGTTGAAAATCAGGGGCTTAAGGTTGTAATTTTTTTGCCCAGCTAAATGCGCGGCTATTAGGGTATCGAATGAAACTTTTACTGTAGATGGATTAACTCCATTATTTGCTAGCAAGGTTAAAGTATGATTCAAATCATGACCTATTACTGGAAGGTTCTCCATGTGGGGTTGGATTCTAGTTAATACCTCATTTTTGGTTAGTTCTTGCTCAGCATTAAATAAGGGAATATAGAATGCTTCTGTTTTTTGGCTTAATGAGATGGCAATCCCCACCAAGTTTGCGCGCATTGGATCGGGATCATCACCGTGGGCTTCTAAGCAGATGGAGGATGACTTAGTTAGGTCGGCGATAAAATCCGAAAATTCATTAACACTAACTAGTATTTTTAAAGGAATATCAGGGGTTAATGGTGAGGCTACTTCCTCATGAATCCCAAGTGTTTGCCTTTGCTCAAAGGACTGTGGGATTTTTGAAACCATTCTACTGAATTCGAGTTCATGGAAGATACTTAATACCTTATCGCGGTGGAACAAGCCAAATCGTGAATCTTCGTAATTAAAGTCTGTTTGGGCATTCCGCTCTATTGTTACAAGATCTTTACTATCTCTTAATTGATCAGCGTTATCACGAATTAGCGTTTGAATTCGAGGAGGCGCAACTTTATCTAGGTTAGATAATAAATTTTCTACAGTTTTAAACTCAGAAATTAACTTTATTGCAGTTTTAATCCCTACCCCGGGAACTCCTGGGATATTATCTGATGTATCTCCAGTCAGAGCTTTTACGTCACGAATTTGGTCGGGTTCTAGCCCTCCGTACCTTTCGGATGCTCCTGCAACGTCATATATCTTCGTGTCTCCAAAACCTGTAGTAAGTGAAACTCTTACGTGAGGTGAGACTAATTGTAATAGATCGGTATCACCTGACAGTATTAGAGTATTTATTTGGTTTGAATCTGCCCAAGTTGCAATTGTGCCAATAACATCGTCAGCTTCGAAACCCGGTGTTTCTAGGATAGGAATATTAAATGCTGACATTATTTGCTTCACTCTATCAACATTTTGAATAAGCCCTTCGGGGGTAGGAGGCCGAGTGGCTTTGTAGTCTGGGTACTTTTCATGGCGGAAAGTAGGACCTGGAGGATCGAACGCAATCGCGACATGAGTCGGTTTATGCTCGTCTAGCATTTTGAAAAATGTGTTCGTAAATGAATAGGCACCGCGTATGTCTTCACCGGTAGCACGAACAGTCAAAGGTCGTGCTTTTTGCATTGCAAACCATGACCTAAATACCATTGCATGGCCATCCATTATTACTAGATAAGGCTTACCTTTAAGAGCCGGTGGTTCAATTATGCCTGATTGTAAATCTTTGGGCGGCTTATTTGCTGCATCCCTTGAAAATAAAGGTAAGCTGATTTCACGATCTACCATTTATGAACCTCTGTTTAGAGGCTTAAAAAAACTGTGAAGGAAATTTCGTTCATGAGCCCAACGATGGGTTCTTTTTACTGCTTCATCTGAAAGAGTAGGCTCACTAGTAGTAACTTTTATGGCCTTATACCCCTTAGCTGGCAGTAGTGGAGCTTGGTCTGAAACGTTAACCAAATAACCTTGTGACCTCAGCCAATCTCGTAGTTGCTCGAAGCCCTTCGCCTTTCTATTGGGGGTCACGTAGACATAGAAATCTTTAGAGCCTGCCACTTCATGGAAATGCTCATCAGCAATTTCTTTTCCTTTGCCTGATCCTTCTCTAAGTTTTGATCTATTCATGCCTTGTTTATATACCATGCGGATTTCCATTTGGGCGAAGTATAGAAATAATCTTAGTAACCCCGCTGCCAGTCAACCTCGTTGATTAATTCTTTACCAGAGATGAATCGACTAATATTTTCCTTGAGTATGCCTACTGAAAGATATTCACGCTCATCTACATGCCCAGAATTGTGAGGCGTCATTAGTATATTAGGAAGCGACATTAATTCGGGTTTAGGTAACTTTTCCCATTCATTGTCATAAACATCAAGGTACGCTCCAGAAAGCTTCCCTGATTTTAAGGCACCAATCAACGCATCCTCATCAATTAATTCACCTCTACCGACATTTAATATCACCGTACCATCTTTCATAGAACTGATTGTTTCGGCATTAATCATTCTTCGAGTGTCATCAGTTAGAACTGGAGATAGGGCCACGAAATCAGAATCTGCAAGCATTTCTTTAAGATCGCTAGGTGGAAATAATACGTCTACATTTTCAACGTCGTACAAACGTTCAGAGGTAGATCGCTTTGAGGCGTAAACCCTCATACCAAGTAATTTAGCCAAACGTGCTATTTCTTGGCCTATTCCGCCAAGGCCTATGATTGCGATAGTTTTGTTTGATATCAATTTAAGATTGTATGCTTTTGCATCAAATTCACCGAGTCTAGTTTGATTGGTAGCGATACCCAAATTTTTTGAAAAATAGAAGCATGCACCAATGACCATTTCGGCTATCGGTAAGGTATCCACAAAACCTCTTGCAGAACCTACTTTTACATGTGATCCCCAAAGGTCTGAATATCTTAAATCAGAAATTCCAGCAAAAAGATATTGTGCGTACATTAAGTTCGGCATTCGATTAAGAAGATGTTTCGGATAGGGCAACGTGAATACAAGGATATGCGCATTTTCAAGCAATTCATTTAATTCAGACTGAGAAAGATTAGTTTCCCACGGACGTTCTTTCCAAAGGCCGGAAGTAGGAGGATGCATACCTCCGGAGTCTACGAAGGCTTGACCCGGCACTGCATTTATTACTAGACGTTCAGGACTAATTTCTTTCAATTCTTCTATTGGAGCCCGGGTGGGATCCATAAATAAAAGGACGTTTAATTTTTCAGGAATGTTGAGCATATGTTTTTAGTTTTTAATCTTCCTCAAGCGTTGAAGTATCCCCTTCCGGAAGTCCCAATTCTCTAGCTTTTAATAACCGACGCATAATTTTCCCGCTTCGAGTTTTTGGCAAGCTATCAATTATTTCAATTTCACGTGGTGCAACTGCTGCAGCTAGTTTTTGTCTAGCGAATCCCATTAATTCTCGTTGAAGTTCAGTGCTTGGCTCATACCCCTCTTTCAGGGAAACAAAAGCTTTTACGACTTCCATAGCTATAGGATCTGGTTTTCCTATAACGCCTGCTTCAGCTACAGCAGGATGTTCGATTAGTGCTGATTCAACTTCAAATGGACCAACCAGATGCCCTGCCGTATTTATTACGTCGTCTGATCTGCCAATGAACCAGTAATAGCCGTCAGAATCTCTGTAAGCTTCATCTCCAGTCAAATACCATCCTGCTACGAATCTTGAATCGTACCTTTCTCTTTGCTCCCAGTAATCCTGGAACATTGAGGGCCATGGAGTTTTGACCGCTAGATTTCCCTCCTCACCATCTGATTTTTCATTTCCTTCAGCATCAATGATTCCAGGGAATATACCTGGTAGAGGTTTTCCCATTGAACCGGGCTTTATTTCCGCAGAGGCATAATTAGCAATCATTATTGCTCCAGTCTCTGTTTGCCACCAATTATCGTGAAATGGCATGCCTATTGCGTCAACGCCCCATTCGACTGCTTCTGGGTTTAATGGTTCTCCCACTGAAGCTGAAAATCTTAAATTTGATAAATCAAAAGACTGCGGTAATTCTTTACCAGATTTCATGAGCATGCGTATTGCGGTAGGAGCTGTATACCAAACAGAAACTTTGTAATCTTGTAAAATTTGATACCACTTGCGTGCATTGAATCCACCCTCGTAGATTACCTGAGTTACTCCATTGGTCCATGGCGCAGACATGCCATAGGACGTACCCGTAACCCAGCCTGGGTCTGCAGTACACCAGTAAATGTCATTTTCATGAAGATCAAGGCACCATTTTCCCGTAAGGTAATGTTGTATAACCGCATTGTGTCGATGAACCGCACCCTTAGGTTTCCCAGTTGTCCCTGATGTGTAATGCATTATGGAGTAGTCGTCTCGAGTAGTAGCGATCGGGCCGAACTCTTCTGACGCATCTGACATTAATTTATAGTAATCCAGATTATTTGGAGGAACTGGCTCGGACGATCTTCCGTTTTTATTTACTACTATTATGTGTTTTAAGTTAGGAAGACTTGGGAAAATACTTTCTATTTTCTTAAGTAACTCAGGTTGAGTTACAAGTACGCTTGCTCCGCTATTTTCCAATCTATCCTTTACTGGGTCAGGCCCGAATGCTGAGAATAATGGACCTATAACACCTCCCATTTTTAAGGTCCCAAAAACAGCAAAATAAATTTCTGGGATTCGTTCCATGAAAGTGAAGACACGTTCTCCTTTTTTTACTCCTAAATTAAGCAGTGAGTTGGCAAATTTATTAGTTTCTATTCGCATTTGATCGTAGCTGTAGGTCTCTTTTTCACCATTCTTACCTTCCCAGATCATCGCAAGCTTCTCGCCATTACCTTTGGCAACATGACGATCAATGGCTTCGTATGCGAGATTTAACCCACCGTTAGGTAGCCAATCTAATTCTTTCTCGACATCTGACCAATCAAATGACTCGCGAGTATTTTGATAGTCGGATAAATTTGGATCGTCTTTAGCTGACGTTGGCTTCATTATTGTCTGGTGTTTTTGCATTTCGACTGCCTCCTAAAAACTCGTCGGCTTATACTAAACTCGGTTCGACGCTAAATCTTTTTCCTAAATGGATTAACTCTGAATATACTGCGCTGCTCATAGGGATACCATTTTTTAATCTCTCGCGTTTACGCTCAAATTCCAATTCTCCGCTAGCATAAATGCGAGAAGTTTTTGGGCTCGGCGCTGAAGCGTGAATCATTTGTACCAGGCTATCAACTCGAGTTTGGAATTCGCTTAGCGCGATGAAACGTTGGATATCAATAGCGATGTATGTCCCACTAGATACTAAAGGGTCCGCCCCAAAATTTTTTAAAGGAGGTGTATCTGTCCCGAAACTCCCACCAGATAAAACTCCACTGAGAATCTCTATAGCTGTAGCTAGACCGAATCCCTTGTAACCCCCAGCCCATTGTAGATAGCCGTTGGCTAATACTTCTGCAGCATCGCTCGTTGCTTCCCCATTTTGATCTAACCCCCAGTCAAGGGGAATGGGTGTTCCTTTTTTTTCTGCTATTCGTAATTTCCCTGCTGCTACCATGGAAGTGGCCATGTCTAGAACAATTGGGTCTTCTTTTTCAGCTGGAAAAGCGAAGCTGATCGGATTTGTTGCAAGTAGCGGAGTGGTGCCGCCAAAAGCTGGGACAATTTGAGGACCGTTGTTCATTGCTATGCCAATAAAACCTTGATGAGCGGCAGTCATTGTGTAATAGCCGACGAGGCCTGTATGGGTCATATTGCGTGCAACGCTCATTCCTATGCCATTTTCTTTAGCTTGCTCAATAGCAGTTTGCATGCCTAATCGCGCTCCTAACATGCCAAACCCATTATCACCATCAATCAGAGTGCAGGCATTATTTCGGCTTAAGATACGAATGTCGGCAAGAGGATTTAGGTAGCCGTTGTCACGCATTTGGACATACCCAGCTAGTCTTGTAGCCCCATGAGAGTCTACTCCTCGAAGATCTGCCTCCACCAGAACTGCTGCAATAAATTCTGCATCGCCTTCAGGAGTTTCTAAGGACTTGACGATTTTAGAGATGAAATCTGTAAGCTTCCTTGAATTTATCTGTAAGATTTCTGATTGTTCCATTTTAAAATTTACGCTCACTCATATTTGCAAGGTCCTCCAATGCGTGGTTCTCAGGAGTTTCTTCTCAGCGGCGCGAATAAAAATATAAGCATTCCAGGCGTTGCGATAGCACCTGCTAGCCAGAAAATTGATTTTAGAGAGTCGGTAATTTCTACAACGAAACCCATAATTACCACTCCGATAGCAGCGCCTAAAAGGCTACTCAGAAACATTAATCCCACAGTTGATCCTTGTAAGCCCTCAGGAGCAGCGTCCATAGCGGTAGCATTGATTACATCTTGACTAGACCATAGGAATAATCCAGCCAATGCAAGGCTTAAGGTTAAAGCAATACCATCGCCCGTCATACCTATCACTAGCATGCTAATGCCTATGACGCCCATCGCTGCAACTATAGGTATTCTTCGTCCTATTCGATCAGAAAAATATCCAAGTAAAGGGCCAAGCCCAACTCCTAGAAGCGTCAGAAGTGAAACATGAAAGCCTACGCCAAAACTATCCATTCCCAGATCTTGAGCGAGATAGACTGGCATAAAATTTAACAATCCAAAATGAGAGAAGGATCTTGTGAAATTAGCATAGGCTAGGCTTGTGTAAACCGGGTACTTTAAAAGCCCAACAGTATCGATCAATTTAGTTGAACGAGTAGGTACCTCGGGCTCCGACGCTTTTGCACCAGCTAAAAGCCAGTAAATAATGCCAGTAATTAATATTGCAGGCATGAAACTGATGAGGGTGTAGAATCGCCAATCATCAGCGAGCCAGGTTACTAGAATAAAGCCTACTACCAATGGCCCAAGGGCTTCGCCTGCACCGGATCCAGACCCATGAAATGCAATGGCCATGCCTCTTCTGCGGGGGAATCTGGTGCTAAGCATCGATATTGCAGGTGGGTGCCAGAATGATGCAGCTACACCTCCCAGCGAAGCAAAAGCGACTATAGGCCATAGCCAAGGGGTTCTACCTGAAAGCATCATAAACAGTGCAGCGAAAAAGAAAGATGCAGGGAGCATTAAATGCCAATAATTACGGAGCCTATCAGATGCATATCCGACAAAAAAATTAGGAAATCCTCCTGCAAATTGCCTTATAAGACCAATTACGGTAAGCCCTGCGGCAGTAATTTCGTATTCCTCTACGATTAATGGAAGGAATACTGCAAAGGCAGCAATGTACCAATGTTTCAATCCATGACCTATAGCAATTGTCGCAATATATGTCGCGCCTGATGTTCTGAAAGAGCTAGGTTGATTCATTGGGGTTTACGCCTGCAATTGTATTTTTATCGGAATTTGCAGGCTAATCATACTCAGATGAACTAGGGGATGTCACTCACCAAGTAAGCCTATTGCTTCATTAAGATCCAGTGTCCCTTTGTATATTGCTGAGCCAATGATAGCTCCCTCGGCTCCAATATTTTGCAGGATATTCAGATGCTCAATATTAGCAATGCCACCTGAAGCTATGATGTGGTTATCCCCTTGCTTCGAAGCATGAGTGATTAATTGCTCCAAAGCTTGAAAATTAGGTTCACTTAAAGTGCCGTCGCGCGAGATGTCGGTATAGATGAAACGCTTTACTCCAGAAAAAATCATTTGATCAAGGAGTTCTTTTGATGAGATAGCACTTTTACGAGTCCATCCAGATATTGCAACTTTACCGTCTTTCGCATCAATTCCAACAACCACTTGTTCATTGCCATATTTTGTTAAAGCTTGAGCAATTAATTGAGGGTTTTCTATAGCGGCAGTTCCTAAAACTACTCGATCGACATTGTCGTAATTTAAAGCTTCATCAATTTCAGATAGTGTCCGCAGTCCTCCACCCAGTTCTATAGGGATATCTATGGCTAGAGCAATTTTTTTAATGGTGTCTTGCTGTTCAGCTGAACCATTTTTAGCGCCATCTAGATCTACTAAATGTAATCTGGAGGCGCCTGCAGTCTCGAAGGATTTTGCAATTGGTATTGGGTCATCACTAAAAGTAGTTTGCTTTTCGTAATTGCCTTGAAAAAGCCTCACGACAGCACCAAAACGAAGGTCGATTGCAGGTATAATTTCCAAACTATTTCTGACGCACCATGCTTTCTGCAAAATTTTCGTAAAGCTTTAAGCCGATTGCCCCGCTTTTCTCAGGGTGAAATTGCGTGGCAATGACATTTTCATGCGCCAAAACACTACAGAATTCCACGCCATATTGAGTTGTACCCTTTAGCCATTTTTTGTCGGTCACTTCGGCGTAATAGGAATGTACGAAATAAAATTGATTGCTTGTATCCACATTTTTAAATATAGGATGGGCCCCTATTAGCTCAACGGAGTTCCATCCCATATGAGGGACTTTCCCAACTTGATTAAACCGCTTCACTGACCCAGGCACAACGCCTAAGCCCGCGCAGTTACCTTCTTCCGAATGATCTAGCAAAAATTGCAAACCTAGGCAGACGCCTAGAAAAGGATTCCCTGATTTAATCCAATCCAAAATAGGATAGATCAATTTGCGCTCTTCAAGGCCTTGAAGAGCACTAGGCAATGACCCTTGGCCAGGGAAAACCAAGGCTGCCGATTTTTCAATCCCTGATTTATCCGACGCTATAAAAGCTTGTTGGCCAATTTTCTCAAAGGCCTTCTGGACGCTCCTTAGGTTGCCTGCACCGTAATCAATAATGGCTATTTCACGCAAATTAATCGTTCTCTCCAGTGAGTATTTCGAATGGTAGATTCCTGTCTTCGTACCTTGCCATCATAAAGATCAAGTCTGAAACTCTATTCAAATATTTTAGAAGTTCTTGATTTTCGATCATATTTTGATTATTCATTTCTACCACACGCCTTTCGGCTCTACGTATAGTAGACCTAGCTAAGTCGAATGCTGCTGACGCAGCAGAAGCCCCTGGTATGATAAAGCTGCGTGGCAAAGTTATCTGACGTTCCAGAGAGTCTATGTCATCCTCAATGGACGAAGTCATCTTTTCTGTAATTACGCTAAAGTGCTTCAGAAAAGTGTCATATTCACTACGTAGGGTTGCGAGTTCTGCCCCAACTGTAAAGAGCTCTTTTTGTATTCTTTTAGTGATGTTTTTAAGTAGTGCCTCATTTGAAAGAGCCCGTGCTAATCCTAAGCATGAGACCGCTTCGTCAGTGGTTCCATAAGCTTCGGTTTGTAAGTCGCTTTTGGAGATTCGCCCTCCGTACAAAAGGCCTGTTTTACCTTCATCACCCTGCTTTGTATATATTTTGAACGAATTGTCTTCGCGTTTCATCTAATCCTGCTCATGTTTAAGGTTTTATACCCTAATCATACGATAGGTCCTAAAGGACATTAATGCCATAGAAACAGCTGTAAATTAAATTGACAATAACCTCTAATAACTATAGAATTCAAAAGTTCGCGTTCTGTTGGGCGCGTATTTTTTGTATGAGGCGTAAGCAAAAACAATGCCAACCGTAAATCAATTAGTCCGGCATGGACGTAAGAGAGTTACTAAGAAAACAAAGGCTCCTGCTTTGCGTTTTGTTCGTAACACCCTACGTAACCGTATTTACAGAGGCAGCGGAAGCCCTCAGAAATTGGGGGTTTGCGTTCAGGTTCGTACGGTCACGCCGAAGAAGCCGAACTCAGCTTTGCGGAAAGTTGCTCGTGTTCGCATGACTAATGGGATGGAAGTGACTGCATATATACCCGGAGAAGGGCACACATTGCAGGAGCACTCAGTAGTATTGATTAGAGGTGGGCGTGTTAAAGACCTTCCTGGCGTGCGTTACCACATTATCAGAGGCGCTTTGGACGCAACTGGAGTCAATGGAAGGAAACGGGGGCGGAGTAAATATGGAACTAAGCGTTCCTAGCTAGCTTGACTCCCGCTTACGGGAATGATTTTTGGCTCTGTGCATTTAAAGCATGGAGCTTTGTATTTGTAAGGATGAAGGGGAGAACGTAGTGTCACGTAGACGTAGAGCAGAGAGGCGGGTGCCCTTGGCTGACCCGCGCCACAGTAGTGTTCAGCTTTCGAGCTTTATCAACCGTGTGATGTTGAATGGCAAAAAAACAGTTGCGCAGCGTGCTGTATACCAGGCGCTAGATCAGGTTGCATCTGAAACCAATCGCGATGCCATGGAAGTTTTTGAGACTGCTCTTCGAAATGTTACACCTACAGTAGAAGTGAAACCACGTCGTGTCGGCGGTGCAACCTATCAAGTACCTGTAGAAGTTCCGGAGCGCCGACGCAGCGCGTTAGCTATGCGTTGGTTGATTAGATCTGCAAGAGCTAGGGGTGGGCAGCCTATGCGCTCCCGATTAGCAGCGGAGATTATTGATGCGTCTCGTGGCCAAGGTGCTGCAGCGCGACGTCGTGAGGAGATGCATCGCATGGCGGAAGCTAACCGAGCTTTTGTCCACTATCGGTGGTAATTGAAATGGCAGACTTAAGCAAAGTACGTAATATTGGATTTATTGCACACATTGATGCGGGTAAGACTACCGTAACTGAGCGTGTGCTTTTTTTCACTGGCCGGACTTACAAAATTGGAGAAGTTCATGACGGCACTGCAGTCATGGATTGGATGGCCCAAGAGCGCGAACGGGGAATAACTATTACCTCGGCAGCTACCCGTGCTGAATGGAAGGGATACCAGATTAATATTATTGATACTCCAGGGCACGTTGATTTTACTGCTGAAGTAGAACGAAGCCTTCGAGTGCTTGATGGTGGAGTGGTAGTTTTTGATGCTGTCGCAGGAGTTCAGCCACAGTCAGAAACGGTCTGGCGTCAGGCGGACCGTTATAAAGTACCTCGTATTTCATTTGTTAATAAAATGGATCGGATGGGCGCAGATTTCGAGAAGACAATGGATTCTATACGCCAAAGATTAAGCGCTATTCCTATTCCAGTACAGTATCCAATTGGTGCAGAGGATCAATTTGAAGGCGTTGTTGACCTAGTTAATGAGACCGCTTGGTTTTTTGATAAATCTGGTGCTCCTGGTGAACTCAATGAAGGTGAAATACCTTCAAATCTTTTAGGGAAAATCGCTGAAGTTCGGGCACAAATGATAGAACTTGTTGCTGAGAATGATGAAGCAGTTATGGATCAGTTTTTGACAGGAGAGACACCGTCGCCTGAGGAACTGAAAGCTGCTCTTAGGCGAATAGCTATTTCTAACCTTGCTGTTCCAGTAGTATGCGGATCTGCTTTGCAGAGCCTTGGTGTCCAGCTAGTCCTTGATGCTGTTTTAGATTATTTACCCTCGCCTTTAGATGTCCCCGCTATTATTGGAACGCTCCCCGATAGCGAAGAGGAAATTGAACGAAAAGTTGACGAAAGTGAGCCGTTTTCAGCATTGGCATTTAAGATAGTCACTGATCCATATGCGGGTCGTTTGGTCTATTTCCGAGTTTACTCAGGCTCAATGAAAGCAGGCTCCAGTGTTTATAACGCCACCAAGGGCGTTAAAGAACGTATGGGCCGCATCCTCTTTATGCACGCGAATCACCGCGAAGATTCTGATAGCATTTCGGTTGGAGAAATCGGCGCAGCGGTTGGACTGAAGAACACATTTACCGGTGAAACGATATGTGATGAGAAACAGCCTATTGTCTTGGAAACTATTCGATTTGCAGAACCTGTAATATCGGTTGCTATAGAGCCAGCAACGAGAGCAGAACAGGATAAACTTACTGATTCGCTGCTTAAACTGGCCGAAGAAGACCCTACATTCAGAGTTAAATATGATCAAGAAACTGGTCAAACAATTATGTCTGGCATGGGGGAATTACATCTAGAGATATTGGTAGATCGTTTACGTCGTGAATTTAATGTAGAGGCTGCCGTTGGAAGGCCTCAGGTTGCCTACCGAGAGGCGATCACTAAGCCAGCTAGTGCGCAAGGTAAATTTATTCGACAGACCGGTGGTCGTGGACAGTTTGGTGATTGTACTTTAGAGATAACACCTAGAGAGCCTGGGACCGGGTTTAAGTTCAATAATAAGATTGTGGGTGGGGCAATTCCCAGAGAATATATCCCTGCAGTGGGTAAAGGAGCGGAAGAGGCTCTGAGTACTGGAGTAGTTGCTGGGTATCCTGTCATGGACGTCGAAGTATCCGTAGTAGATGGTTCTTTCCACCCGGTTGATTCTTCAGAAATGGCTTTTAAAATTGCGGGCTCGATGGCTTTGAAAGAAGCACTCAGGAAGGCCGGGAGCATATTGCTTGAGCCTGTAATGGCTGTGCAGATAGTTACTCCAGGTGACTACTTAGGTGAGATTCTGGGTGATTTAAATGGTCGTCGTGGTCGGATTAAATCGATGGAAGCCCAAGGTGATATTCAGGCGGTTGATGCTGATGCACCTCTTGTAGAAATGTTTGGATATGCTACTGACCTAAGATCTGCAAGCCAAGGTCGAGCAAGCTATTCTATGGAATTTGGAAGATATGAAAAAGCACCAGAGTCAGCAGTGCAAGCAATTGTCGCTCGTGGAGCTTAAGAACGAATAGGGAGAAAGCAGTGGTTGAGCAATCAGCGAAAGCAAAAACTTCAAATGCGCAAAATCTAGTACCGAGTCAAAAGGTTCGTATTATTCTTCGTGCTTTTGATCATAAACTGTTGGATCAATCATCCGTACAGATAGTCGAAGCTGCTGAACGTACAGGGGCTGCAGTTGCTGGCCCCGTTCCTATGCCAACCAGAATCAAGCGATTTTGCGTTATTCGCTCGCCTCACGTTGACAAAGATTCACGTGAGCATTTTGAGCTCCGTACGCATAAACGTCTCGTAGATATACTTGAGCCTAATTCCAAAACAGTTGATGCATTAACTCGCTTGCAGATGCCTGCAGGCGTTGATATTTCGATAAAGTTGTAGGGTTATGATTGAAGGATTACTAGGTAAAAAAATAGGAATGACACATCTTTTCGCTTCTGAAGCGAAGGTTGTCCCTGTGACTGTGCTCGAAGTTGGTCCTTGCGTTGTTACGCAGGTCAGGACTCAGGCACGTGATGGCTATGAAGCAGTCCAGTTGGGTTACGGGAACGCAAAGCTTTTAAACAAACCTGCTTTAGGGCACTTATCTAAGGCTGAATCTCGTTCACGTCATTTAAGAGAATTCAAAGCGGATGATACTTCAGGTCTTGAAGTAGGACAGGAACTTACAGTTTCGCAATTCCAGCCTGGAGACCTTGTTGATGTTGTTTCGACCACAAAAGGCCGTGGCTTTCAAGGCGGTATGCGCCGTTGGGGATTCAAAGGTGGTAAGGCGACGCATGGACAGGGCGACCGAGGTAGGGCAGTGGGTTCCATTGGTGCCGGTACTGATCCAGGTAGAGTTTTAAAAGGCAAGAAAATGCCCGGGCACATGGGCGATAAACGAAAGACAATAAAAAGGCTCAGAGTTGAATTGGTAGATACAGATCGTAACTTACTGATGGTAAGAGGGCCTGTCCCAGGTTCCAGAAATACCATGGTTATGGTGCGTTACGCTCATGGAGCGCCGATAGCTGACCGTGTTCTAGCAGAAGAAATTGTACAAAATGACGAGCCCGTTGAAATCCTAGAGGCAGTAGAAGAAGAAACGCCTGAAGCTGCAGTTGCGGAAGAGTCTGCTGCGACAGAGGCAGTAGAAGAAGAAACGCCTGAAGCTGCAGTTGCGGAAGAGCCTGCTGCGACAGAGGCAGTAGAAGAAGAAACGCCTGAAGCTGCAGTTGCTGATGAACCTAGTGAAGAAAAGGAGGCCAACTGATGCTATTGCCACAGTATGACCTCACTGGTAATAAGACAGGTCAGCTAGAAGTTAGTGACACTGTTTTTGGGGTATCGGAAAATCCTGAATTATTACATCAAGCTATGGTGTTTTATGCCGCGAATCAGCGACAAGGGACAAGTAATACCCTGACACGCGGAGCGGTTCATGGCACAACCCGTAAGCCGTTTGCGCAAAAAGGTACCGGTCGGGCACGACAAGGTTCTTGGAGGTCTCCTCATCACCGAGGTGGAGGCGTGGCCTTTGGACCATCTCCTCGCTCGTATCGTAAGAGAATGCCTAAGCAGATGCGCCGCCAAGCTATTCGAGTTGCGCTTTCAGGGAAAGTATCAAGTGAAAGACTTTTTGTAATTGAAGGGCTCGATACTATTGAACAAAAAACAAAAGCTATGTCTGATGCACTGACTGGACTAGGAGTTTCAGGTTCAGTGCTAGTAGTAACTGGGCAATCTTCTAATGCGAATCGAACCGTGCGCAACCTGCCTCGTGTGAAGGCTGTTTCAGCGGAGCTTGTAAACGTTCTTGATTTATTGAGATTCCAGTCCGTACTAGTAAGTCCGGAGGCGGTTAAGGCAGTTGATACTCTGTGGTCAGACTTAAGACGTGTTCGTAAGGAGGCTGCTGCCTGATGCATGTTTTCCAAGTTTTAAAGAGGCCTATAATTACTGAGAAATCCACAGTCTTACAAGAACAGAACAAATATGTTTTTGAGATTATGCCTCGTGCAAATAAAACGCAGGTTCGTGAAGCTGTGGAGCGGGCGTTTGAAGTGAGCGTAACAAATGTGAATATTGTTATGAATGCCGGTGAGAATCGCCGTCTTCGTAATGGCCGATGGTTGAGAACGTCAGCAACAAAAAAAGCTATTGTCACTGTCGCTCCTGGGCAGGCAATCCAATTGTTTGAGGGAGCGTAGAGATGCCTTTAAAACGCTTAAAACCAACTAGTCCGGGCGTTAGAGCTGCTGTTCGCCCTGATTTTGCTGAAATTACACGGCGATCACCTCATAAGCCTCTTACCAAGGGAATTAGTAAATCCGGCGGTAGAAACGTAAGAGGGAAAATGACTGTTCGCCATCGAGGTGGCGGTGCGAAAAGGACTTGGCGGGATATAGATTTCAAACGCGATAAGATCGGAATACCTTGCCGAGTTGAATCTATTGAATATGATCCTAACCGCTCTGCAAGGATTGCGCTCTTACTGTATGCAGACGGCGCAAGGCGCTACATTTTGGCTCCAAATGGAGTAAAAGTGAACGATGCACTGATGTCGGGGCCTGATGCAGATGTACGCCCAGGAAATTCAATGAAGCTGGTTGACATGCCTCTGGGCACAACTGTGCACAATATAGAATTTCAGCCGGGTAAAGGTGGTCAAATTTGTCGAGGAGCTGGAACTTCAGCCGCTTACCAGGCTTTAAGTGATGATAAGCGATTTGCTACGCTTCGGCTTCCTTCAGGGCAAACACGTCGAGTACCTAGCGCAGCTTCAGCAACTATAGGGCAAGTGGGATTTCCCGAGCATAAGAATACTAAATTAGGTAAAGCTGGCCGTGCGCGACATTTAGGTAGGAGACCTCAAGTAAGAGGTTCGGCTATGAATCCTAACGATCATCCTCATGGTGGTGGTGAAGGACGCGCTGGTGTGGGAATGAAGCATCCTAAGACACCTTGGGGTAAGCCGGCATTAGGTCCCAAAACACGTCGTCGTTTTCATACGGATGTATTTGTTGTTCGTGATAGGAGGAAGCGCTAGATGTCCCGCTCTATTAAAAAAGGTCCTTATGTGCATCCTAAATTGGCGAAGAAAGTAACTCGCGCTCAGGGGTCGGATGCCAAAATTGTTATAAAAACTTGGTCGCGGGCATCTACAATAATGCCTCAGATGTTAGGAATGACTATTGCCGTCCATGACGGTAGGCGTCATATTCCAGTATTCATAACGGAGAACATGGTGGGTCATAAGCTAGGAGAATTTGCTCCTACACGGACTTTTCGAGGCCATATTTCTAAATCTGAAAGACAATCTTCGGTGAGGCGTTAATATGTCAGTTCGTGCTATAGCTAAGCAAGTTGGAGTTTCGCCAAAGAAGGTACGCCCTTTGTTGCGTGCTATCCAAGGGCGACCCGTCCCAACTGTGCTTGATGAGTTAAAATTCCAGCCCGGTTCAACAGCTGAAGAGGTTTCATCACTTCTTAAATCAGCTTCTGCAAATGCAGAAAATAATGATGGTTTAGATCCAACTCGGCTGATTGTTGTTTCTGCTTTTGCTAACCAGGCGGTTAAGATGAGGCGATTTAGAGCCCGTTCAAGGGGTCGTGTTGGTCGTGTAGAGCGGCAAGCAAGCCACATAACTATTGTTGTGGATGAGAAGGGGTAAGAATTGGGACATAAAACGCATCCGGTTGGGTTTAGACTCGGGGTAATAAAAGATTGGCAATCGCGTTGGTTTGCTGGCAATCGGAAAGATTATTCAGCGAATGTGATTGAAGATTGGCGTATTCGTGATGTGATTAAAACACGATATGCCGAGGCAGGTATATCTAAAATCGAGATTGAGCGTAGTGCGCAGGACGTTACAGTTAATGTCCATACTGCACGTCCTGGTATCGTTATCGGCAGAGGTGGTCAACGCGTAGACGAATTGCGCAAAGCTGTTGAAGGTGCATCTGGTGTCAATAGGGTTCGCTTGAACGTCTTAGAAATCAGACAACCCGAACTTGATGCACTGCTAGTTGCGCGTAACGTCGCAGAGCAACTTGAACGTCGTGTTATGTTCCGACGCGCAATGAAGCAAGCCCAAATGCGATCTATGCAGGCAGGGGCAAAAGGAATAAAAATCTTGGTTTCCGGCAGGTTAGGCGGAGCAGAAATCGCGCGGAACGAAAAGACTATGGATGGGCAAGTTCCATTGCACACCTTAAGAGCTGATATTGACTATGGACTTGCAGAAGCTCATACCACAATGGGCCGTATCGGTGTCAAGGTATGGATATATAAAGGTGAAATATTGGACGAAGCTGAAAAAGCACGTTTATCGGAGCCTTTGCCTGAAGTTCCTGTAGAGGCTATTGCCGCTGCAGAGGAAGCCTTAGCTTCACAAGATTTCAGTGTGACAGTAAATGAAAATACGGGAGAATTACAAGTTGGAGATGAATCAACGGATACAGCGCCTGATTCACCTGTAATGGATAATGCTGAGGGGGATGCAGATGCTCCAGCCTAAGCGAACAAAATTTAGGAAGAGACACCGCGGAAGTATGCGGGGATTGGCTATCAAAGGTAGTGCAGTACAATTTGGCGATTTTGGGCTTAAGACACTCGATGCTGGCTATATCACCGCTAGGCAAATAGAGGCTGGCCGTCGAGCTATCACTCGCCACTTACGTCGTGGTGGCCGTGTCTGGATTAGAATTTTCCCAGACAAGCCATATACCAAGAAGCCAGCTGAGACGCGCCAAGGCGGAGGAAAAGGTCCAGTTGAAGGATGGGTTGCGCTTGTTAAACCAGGACGTGTGATGTACGAGGTCGGTGGTGTGCCTGGAGAATTGGCTCGAGAAGCATTGGCTCGAGCGGCCCAAAAATTGCCTGTTCAGACAAGAATGGTGAGTAGAGAGGAACCACTGCAGATTAATTAGCAGTGAATGCATATGAGACAACGTATAGAAACAATAAGAGCTTTAGCAGATGATCGTCTTAAAGAAGAGGAATATAATACTCGTCTGGAATTAATGAACCTTAGATTTAAGATCGCAACCCGGCAACTCTCTGACCCTACTGAGTTACGAAATGCAAAGCGTAGATTAGCTCATATTTTGACGGTAGTCAGAGAACGACAGTTAATAGGAGACGCTTCGTGACAGAGCGAGAAGAACAGAGAAAAACCCGCATTGGCCGGGTGGTAAGCGCGGAAATGAATAAAACCGTTGTTGTAGCCGTGGAAAGGCGTGTTCATCATCGTTTGTACCACAAATCAATGCGTCGTGTGCATAAATTTAAGGCTCATGATGAACTCAACGAATACCAAGTAGGGGATACAGTGCGCCTTACAGAGACAAGGCCGTTATCAAAAACGAAGCGCTGGCGAGTTTCTGCACTGGTGCATCGGGATGATGTACCTGAGGTTCAGCTATCGGAGATAGCGAAACAGGAAAACTTAAAGACTGCTGCTGTTGAAGAGGCCCCGGCTGTTGAAGAGGCACCTGAAGCTGCTGCTGTTGAAGAGGCCCCGGCTGTTGAAGAGGCACCTGAAGCTGCTGCTGAGGAAGAGGAGAAGAAATGATACAACCTCAAACTCGATTAAACGTAGCAGATAATTCTGGAGCTAAGCAA
>Ga0114933_10000254_pt1 | contig 65590 bp, 62 predicted proteins | sample 4SBtaG_FD_89691 | JGI IMG/M metagenome (GOLD analysis project Ga0114933, IMG submission 89691) | Deep subsurface microbial communities from Kolumbo volcano to uncover new lineages of life (NeLLi) - 4SBTROV12_W25 metaG | ecosystem: Environmental > Aquatic > Marine > Volcanic | place: Kolumbo...
CGCGCAGGTACAAGGCAACCGAAAACTTGAAGTTGGTATCGGATCCGAACTCAATGTTGTGCTGCGCGAAAACTGTTGCTCATGGTCAACAACATTGGAGAGCGGAACCGCTAAATTCTCTTTCAGTGCTGCAGGACCTCAACCATGACTAAACACATCTTCGTTACCGGTGGGGTCGCGAGTGGGCTTGGCAAGGGCATAACCGGGTCCTCCCTCGGACGGTTGTTGAAAGCGAGAGGCCTCAGGGTCACTATGCAGAAGTTCGACCCGTACATCAACGTCGACCCCGGCACGATGAACCCCTTTGAACATGGGGAAGTCTTTGTCACAGATGATGGCGGTGAAACAGATTTAGATTTAGGCCATTACGAACGCTTTATCGATGAACCGTTGACCAAAGATTCGAACGCGACCACCGGCTCTATCTACCAGGCTGTGTTGGCAGCGGAACGCCATGGAGATTATTTAGGTAAGACAGTTCAAGTAATTCCTCACATCACCGATGAAATAAAGAGACGCATCAGGCGCTTAGCAACCGCCGACACCGACATAGTCATAACTGAAGTCGGAGGAACAGCCGGAGACATCGAAATATTGCCGTTCCTAGAGGCAATTCGGCAGATGCGATTAGACGCTGGGCGAGGCAACGTTTGTTACGTGCACGTCACCCTTGTCCCATTTATTGGCCCATCGGGTGAACAGAAAACTAAACCCACCCAACACTCCGTGACCGAGCTGCGAAGTCGTGGAATTCAACCTGACGCGGTGGTGTTGAGAAGCGAGGAACCTATTGACACGGCATTACGAGAAAAGATCTCACGATTGTGCGATGTTGAGCTATCGGGGGTAGTAAACGCCCCTGACGCGTCAAACCTCTACGAGGTTCCGTTGATACTTCATGAGGAAGGTCTTGATCGATACGTATGTGAAATTCTCGGTATTTCAAACCTGGAACCAGACCTCCAATCTTGGTCCTCGTTAGTTGACCGGATTGAAGGATCCACATCAAAGGTCCGCATAGGAATAATTGGGAAATACGTAAGTCTTCCTGATGCCTACATGTCAGTTGTCGAAGCATTACGACACGGCGGGTACCAGCACGCCGCAGATATTGAAATTGAGTGGATCCAAGCCGAAGATGTGGAAGGCCTACTAGCTGGAGGCCGACTTGCTCATCTAGACGGAATGATTATTCCAGGAGGCTTCGGAGAACGAGGGATCGAAGGAAAGATAGCTGCGGCCCGATACGCCAGAGAAAACGAGATCCCCTGTTTGGGTATCTGCTTGGGTCTGCAGGTCATGGTCACCGAGTTCTGTCGAAACGAGTTAGGCCTTGTGGGTGCCAACAGTCGCGAATTCGACCCAACAACTGCCCACCCTGTTGTTGACTTGATGGATTCGCAAAGGGACGTAACTGATATGGGTGGGACCATGAGACTTGGGTTATATCCAGCTCGACTTCTTGAAGGTACAAAGGCCGCAGAAATGTACGGTGAAGCGTTGATTTACGAGCGTCATCGACACCGGTATGAAGTAAATAATGACTATCGGGCTCCAATGGAAGAGCACGGCCTGATGTGTAGTGGATTATCTCCCGACGGACGTCTAGTGGAATTTATAGAACTCGAGACTCATCCATTCTGGGTAGGCACTCAGGCACATCCCGAATTCAAGAGCCGCCCGGACCGCCCTGCCCCACTTTTTCAGGGTCTAGTCAAAGCAGCTCTATCCAGGGCTGAAGGACGAAATCCGAAGCTCCTGGAGTCAAGCGCAGAGTCGGTGGATTGACCCGTGGTCGGCTCACCCGACCCCGAGTTTTCTCTCATCGACGAAGAACTATTGCATGCTGGCTACGCCTTTGATTTATATGCGACTACGTGGTCTGACGCAACAGGCGAAGTTTTTGAACGAGACATCATTCGACACCGAGGAGCGGTCGCTGTTGTACCCCTTGATGAAGACCGAGAACACGTTTTCCTTGTTCGCCAATTTCGGACCCCTCTTAATCGCTGGCTCTTAGAACTACCTGCCGGACTTCGCGACAAAGACGGAGAATCAGAAATAGAAACAGCGCACCGAGAATTAGAAGAAGAAGTGGGATGCGTCGCCCAAAATCTTGAACATCTGGTGACCTTAGTAACTGCTGTTGGGTTCGCTGATGAGTCCATTTCTATATATCTGGCTACCGACCTTTCGTGGACTGAGCGTCAAGCTGACGGCGTCGAAGAAGAATCGATGACAGTTGAAACAGTTGCCCTTGTGGACCTGGGTGAAATGATTGCGACCGGATACATCACAGACGCAAAAACTGTCGCGGGTCTTCTGCTTCTCCAACGAAGATTGACGTCCTAATCGAATGACGCCGACCGAAGAAGACGACGGCTGGAGAGAAAATTTTCTAAATTGGGTAGTTGCCAATAAGGGTCTTGTGGAGTCGACTCAAAAGGCCTACAGGCGGGACTTGGAAGAATTCTGTGAATGGTTACATTCCACAGGTGTCAGATTATCGACAACCAAGGAAGATCAAATAGTTTCGTACGTAGCTCACCTCCGCGACGCTCAACGCCACCAAATAGCGACAGTTGCCCGAAAGTTAGTGGCCCTCCGCCAGTTCTTCAGCTTTCTTGTTTACGAACAAGAAGTAATCTCTGAGGACCCCAGCGCCGAGATAGCAGTACCGACGGTACGAGATGGCAATCCGAAGGCCCTAACAGTTGAACAAGTTCGATCACTGCTTGAATCCCCTGTAGGTGATGGGCCGGCGACCTACCGAGATAGAGCCATTCTCGAAGTCCTTTACGGTTGTGGTCTGCGAGTCGGGGAACTCGTTGAGCTGCAGGTAGACGATGTTGATCTCGATGGCCAGCTGCTGCGGGTGTTTGGCAAGGGGAGAAGAGAACGGATCGTCCCACTTGGCTCCCCGGCCGCCGACTCTCTATCGCAGTGGATGAGTGGTGCAGGACGCAATGCTGTATTGAGTCTCCGAACTGCCAATAGAGGAGCAGAGAGCTCCGTGTTTCTCAGCATCGGGGGACCAAAACGAGGTACGCAACTTTCTCGCATGGGAGCGTGGAGGATCGTCCGCATCTACGGCGACAAAGTTGGACTCGGAGAGGAACTAACCCCGCACGTCCTGCGTCATTCGTGTGCTACTCACATGCTGATCAATGGTGCTGATATTCGATACGTGCAGGAACTATTAGGTCATGTCTCAATCAGGAACACTCAAAGGTATACGGCAGTCAGAGAAGATGAGCTACGGCAGATCTACCAACAGGCTCACCCTCGCGCAGAGGTTCGACTCAAAGACCGATAAGTTCGGTACCGTGCTTGGCAACCAATCGCATCACCTGGTACGCCGCTTCTTTTCCACAGTCGCAGCGAGAGCACCCGGACGAGACAAGGTTGCTTGGGTTAGAGGGCATCTGTCAGATGTCGAATTTGAACTTTGGTCAAAAATGTCTTCCGCTGACCAAATCCACTCAATCTCGGTCGCCCAAAGAGTTAGAACCGAATTACCAGGAGATCAAACAGCCCTAATAGCGGGCCTGCTGCATGATGTAGGCAAGACAGCAGTTAGATCCGGACTCGTGGTTAGGGTCTTGGCAGCTGTGATCAAGCCCATCGCGACTCAAGAGCGACTTAGTCGGTGGGCTTCGGATGGAAGCTTCCTTTCGAAGGTCGCATCGTTTATCGATTACCCGCGCATTGGCGCTGATCTTCTTCAAAGCATCGGGAGCGACGACTTTGTGGTTCGGTGGGCAGCAGAACACCATCTAGCGAGACATGAATGGACAGTCGACAAGGCCAAGGCAGACGTCTTGGCGCGCGCAGACCATTTGGCAGTGTAAGAAGGGTGTATGGAAGCCACAGAAATAACCGAACAACTGAAGAGTGTCATTCTCGATACCTACGGGGACCGAGTCGGGACCTTCAAACTGCAATCAGTAGACGAAGAAACCTCGAAAGCACGACAAAAGGCTCGCGGGCAGCTTTCAAAAGAACAACGTTTAATAATCGACCGTGCGCTTGTTCCTTTTCGGGACTGGCTGATCGACAGAGATCCCGAAGCAGCCGAGCGTGTAGCCAGCGGTGCCCCGGCACCTCAAGATATAGAAACCGCGGTTCGAGCAGCAGAAGATCATGCAGTCGCTCAAATGGCTCCCGATATTTCTACCGACGAAGCAGCCTTACTTGTCTTCCGACTCCAGAACGGCAGGATAGAAACTATCGAAGAGCGCAATAACAACCGACGGCCTCCTTTACGACTTTCCAACCGACATGTACGCACGATGGCAGGCGGTTTCGCAATCATTTTTCTCGGATCAGGCATAGCGGGCATGACAGCAGAAGCGGGCACTCTTGTAACGATTTCTGGCGCTGCAGTGTTCGTTTACGGGTTTAGGAAATGGCGGTCGAGTGAAACGACCTCGAATATCCCAGAAGTGTCAGTCTTCCGAGGAGGAAAAATTAAAAGCGAAGGTCGAACACAGCTCTGACCTGAGAATTCCCCTGGTTACTTGAGCGGTAAGAACCCCATAGCACTTTTGGCTCTCTGAACTGTCTGAGCAGCAACTTCGGATGCTTTTTCGGCACCGCGGGCAATAATTCGATCAAGCTCTGCAGGGTCTGAAAGAAGCTCAGAGCGACGCTGTTGAACAGGTTCAAGGACGCTGATTACCGCATCGGCAGCATCGGTTTTCAGTGGGCCATACTGGTCATAATCGTTCGCGAGAATTTCTGGGTCGCGGTCAGTTGCGGCCCCAAGAATTGACAACAAATTGGAAACACCCGGCTTACTGTCGAAGTCAAACAACACTTCGTTGTCCGAATCAGTGACAGCACGCTTAAATTTCTTTGCTATTGAGCTCGTGTCCTCGAAAATACCTACAGACCCTGCAGCTGAGTCTGTCGATTTAGACATCTTGTTCGTCGGCTCTTGAAGATCCATCACCCGCGCAGCGATCTTCGGGATAGCAGCTGACGGAAGAACCAACGTTTCGCCATAGCGAGAGTTAAAGCGCTCAGCGATATCACGAGTAAGTTCTAAGTGCTGCCGTTGGTCATCTCCGACCGGAACCCGATCCGCGTCGTAGATCAAAATGTCGGCTGCCATCAAAGCGGGATAGGTAAACAACCCCGCCGAAACATGTTCTTGGCCGGCGTCACCTTGTTTGGTCGATTTATCTTTGAACTGCGTCATTCGGCGAAGCTCACCAAAGGAGACAGTGCATTCAAGAAGCCACGAGAGTTCTGTGTGATACGGGACATGACTTTGAACGAACAATGTGCACACTTCAGGGTCTAAGCCGACTGCTACCAACGTCGCCATGGTCTCAACCGTCTTCGAACGGAGTTCTTGTGGGTCTTGTTGAACCGTCACGGCGTGAAGGTCGACCGCACAATAGAAACTGTCATGTTCGTGTTGATCCAGTGCCCACTGGCGCAGAGCTCCAAGATAATTACCCAGATGTATATCGCCAGTGGGTTGGATGCCAGACAACACTCTCGTCATGGACTTGACGGTACCTCAGCTAACGCCCTAAACCGCAGAGGAAGGCCGCAAGACCAAATATCGCCCTAAAAGAGCGCCGTAGCGTGTTACATCAATGTGATTTGCTCCGCTATCGTGATGAAATGCCCTATGAGGTACAGACAACCGTGTTCGAGGGCCCATTCGACGTCCTGCTCCGTCTCATTTTGGAGCAAGAGGTCGATATTTACGAAGTGTCGTTGACCAGCATTGTCGACGCATACCTAGCGGAGATGGACAGGATTATCGGAAGATCGGAGAACCAGGCTTCAACAGAAGCAGGTATCGATCTGGAACTAGCGACCGAGTTCTTGTTGATAGCCGCAACTCTGGTGGAATTAAAGACCCGTCGGTTATTGCCAGACCGCAACGACGGCGATCTTGATGAAGAATTCGGTATATGGGAGGAACGAGACCTACTTCTGGCGCGGCTACTGGAATGTCAGACCTTCAAAACCGCTGCAGTGGTCCTGCGACAAATGAGTCTCAGTGCTTCACTTAGCTATCCAAGAACTGTTGGCCCTGATGAGAAGCTCTTGTCTTTGGCCCCGGACCTGCTGATCGGAGTTGATACTGAAGATCTAGCAGTAGCAGCGGTTCGAGCCATGACGCCGACTGCGGTAAAGCGAGTAGACCTAGGTCACATAGCGCCCATCACAGCTTCGGTTACCGACGCGATGTTTGAACTTATCGACGAACTCCCGAGCCTCGGAAGGGCCAGCTTTAGGCAACTAACTGGTGGGCTAGTCGACCGGATCGAGGTAGTCGTGCATTTCCTGGCAATCCTTGAGTTATTCAAACAAGGCCATATTGAGTTAGACCAAAGAGAACGATTCGGTGACATCACGCTGATTTGGACCGGGAGTGAGTCAGAGTTGTTGGTTCCCTTAGGTGGCGGATCTTATGACGGCTAGCGAAGATGCAGACACATTCGAAGTCTTGGCCGCTCAACTGGAAACCGAGGGTTCACTGATGGACGCTGACCCGTCACAAGGTGAGCTCCCCGACTTGGACCCAACCCTTGTTCCGGCGGACGTAAGAGCAGCCTTGGAAGCAATCTTGATTGTCACCTCAGACCCAGTTGCTCCCACTGTTCTGGCTCAATTGTTGGAAGTGAGTGTTGAGACGATTGAGGCACTGTGTGAATACTTGGCTGATAGTTATGCCCAAGAGGAACGTGGCTTCACTATTACTCGAGTAGCGGGAGGTTTTCGCTACCAAACTGCCGACGCACAAGCGCCTTATGTTGAGCGCTTTGTTCTCGAGGGTCAGACGACGCGTTTGTCTACTGCTGCACTGGAAACTTTGGCGATAGTCGCATATAAGCAACCGGTGTCCCGGGCACAGATAGCGTCGATACGTGGAGTCAACGTTGATGGTGTGGCTCGAACATTGCAGCAACGCGGCTATATCAAAGAAGTGGCACGCGACCCAGGCCCGGGAAACGCTGCCATGTATGGCACAACGACACTATTTCTTGAACGTATCGGTATCGACAGCCTTAAAGAATTGCCGAACTTAAGTGACTTTGTTCCAGACGCCGAGGTGGCTGAGACCTTAGAAGCGGTGTTACGCGGTGATGATGAAGACGGCGCAGCACCTGAAACGGAAGCAGGTTCCGAGGATCTGAGTCCTCCCACGTGAGTAGCGAGGAGTCGCGTGAGCGGCTCCAAAAGGCTCTAGCTCGTTCAGGAGTTGCTAGTCGACGGGTTAGTGAAGACTTGATTGAAGCCGGACGCGTCACCATTAATGGGCAGGTAGCTACCCTCGGCGACAAGGTAGGCCAATCTGACCGAATAGAGCTAGACGGTATCCCAGTCCTCAGGGATCCGGACCTAGTCCACTATCTACTTAACAAACCGCGCGACGTTGTATCGACGGCTCAAGACCCGGAAAGGCGAACAACAGTTGTGGATCTAGTGCCAAGTGACACGAGAGTTTTCCCCGTGGGCCGACTCGACGCTGATAGTGAAGGTCTCATCATTCTGACGAATGACGGTGATTTGACCCAGAGATTAACTCATCCAAGTTTCGGAGTTTCAAAGGAGTATCTAACTCACGTAGAGGGAGTGCCGAGCCGGTCCGCTCTTCGGCGATTACGTGACGGTATCGAATTGGAAGATGGACTGACCGCACCCGCTGAGGCCTCAATGCCACAGGACGGAGTGTTGCGGCTTGTCATCCACGAAGGACGCAATCGGCAGGTACGCAGAATGTGCGCGGAAATCGGCCACCCAGTACTTCGACTGGTCAGAATCAGAATAGGGCCGATAACGGACCCAAATCTTGCCGTGGGAGAATGGAGAAACCTCACTAGAGAAGAGGTTCGCTCTTTATACGAGGCATCAACCAATTCGTAATCTCGCTTCAAGATGCGTCAACGGCTTGGGTACCATCTCTTTAGTGAGTCGTATCTATCTGCCCACAGGTCTGGTTTCGTCATGAACAACAACGCACGTCGCGGTCAGATCGTGGGAACAGGCCTCATAGGGGGTTCAGTAGCACTGGCTCTTCGCAGTGCCGGGTGGCACGTAACTGGAACGGATATAGATGCTCAAACGGCTGAGAGGGCGAAAAAGCTAGGCGTTATCGATGCAACGGGAATCGACCAAGAGGCTGAATTAACTTTCGTAGCCGTCCCGGCTAGTTCTCTTGAGGTCGAAATTGAGAAGGCGCTCAGAGAAACCAAAGGGATGGTGACCGATACAGGAAGCGTCAAGACGGGTGTCGCTCGCAACATCAACGATCCTCGATTCGTCCCAGGGCACCCAATGGCTGGCTCAGAACAGGATGGTATCGAGGGCGCAGATGAACGAATTTTCGATGGCGCAGTATGGGTTCTCACTCCGACCGAAGGCACAGAAGACCTGGGACTGCGAGAACTCCAAACTGTTCTCTCCTCAATGGGGTGTGACGTTGTCACGATGACCCCCGAACGGCACGATGCCCTCGTCGCCATCGTGTCACACGTGCCCCACCTAACTGCTGCCAGTCTCATGTGCCTAGCTGACGACCGGGCTTTGGACGATGCACCGCTTCTTCGTTTAGCGGCCGGTGGGTTCCGCGACATGACTCGAATAGCGGCTGGTCATCCAGACATTTGGCTCGATATTTGCGAAGAAAACAGAGACGCCATTGTCACGGTGCTCGACGAATTTGCCGACCGGATCAGCCACATTAGAGATGTTGTCGCAGAATCTGACCGTGATGGCCTAACAGATCTTCTGTCACAAGCGAGACGAGCCCGAACCAATCTTCCATCTCGGTATGTGAGGCCTCAAGATCTACTTGAAATAAGAATCCCCATTCCAGATCGCAAAGGCCAAATAGCGAACATCACCATGTTGGCTGCCGACTGCGACGTGAACGTCGCAGATATCGAAGTTGCTCACTCCACCGAGGGAGCTCAGGGTGTTCTAGTCCTAGTGATAGCAAGAGCCGAAGTTCAGCGGTTCCTCGCAGTGCTTGCAGGGCAGGGCTACAAACCAACAACGCGAGAGCTTGCATGACCGACGTACACGTGATGCAACCTTTTGGTGGTCCAATAATGGGTGTACCTGAGGTTCCAGGTTCCAAGAGTCAGACAAACAGGGCCTTGCTTTGCGCAGCCCTAGCTGAAGGAACCAGCCGTTTATCAGGGATTCTTTTGGCAGACGATACAGAAGCCATGCTCGAGGCTGTTATTTCCTTGGGGGCCGAGATTGAGGCGGATCACGAAAGTACCAGCATGGAAGTCAAGGGGATCGGTGGTGATCTGAGGTTTCAAGACATCGTTGTTGACTGTCGATCCTCTGGAACAACCTCACGGTTTTTGTTGCCGGTTCTCGTGGCTGGAAAAGGGAATGTGGCAATAGATGGAAGTGCCCAACTGCGTTCCAGGCCGTTCAATGAACAGATCAAAGCATTACGTTCACTTGGTTGCTCCCTCACCGAAACTCGGGCGCCAGGCGAATTACCCATAGAGATCGTTGCTGAAGGCGTCAACGGCGCCCGTGTCGAAATTTCTGGAGCGACGAGTAGCCAGTTCATCAGTGGTTTGATGCTGGCTGCCCCGCTCTATGCAGGGGGTCTCACAATTGAATTAACCGACACAATCGTTAGCCGCCCGTATCTAGATCTAACAGTCAAAGTCATGCACGATTTTGGAGCCGTCGTCGAACAGCCCAATGAATCAACTTATGTGATCCAGCAAGGGCAGTACCGCTGCGCGGATATTGAGATAGAACCGGACGCGTCAGCGGCGTCATATTTTTTTGCGGCAGCAGCAATCACCCAAGGCAACGTAAAGGTTGATGGACTTCACCGAGAAAGCTGCCAAGGCGACATCCAGTTTGTGGATGTACTTGAAAAGCTTGGAGCGAAAGTCACTTGGGGGAAAAATTCGATAGAAGTCCAAGGCGACCGTATCAATGGAGGCACCTTTGACCTGCAAGATTTTTCTGACACTGCGCAAACGTTAGCTTCGGTTGCCGCGTTTGCTGAATCTGAAGTTGAAATTAAAGGAATCGGTTTCATACGGGTGAAAGAGACCGACCGAATTGCAGCGGTCGTCTCAGAGCTAACGAAATGCGGAGTTGAAGTCACCGAAACAGCAGATGGCCTAATCATCAAACCGGATAAATGGAAGCTGAAGGGAACGAGTATTGAGACATATGACGACCATCGCATGGCGATGGCGATGTCGCTACTCGGGCTGCGAGTGCCTCATATCGAAATAACGAATCCAGGTTGCGTAACAAAAACTTTCCCGAACTTTTTCTCGGTCCTTGAAAAGCTAAGGCCCACCGCAGTTTCTCTGACTGAAGCTGTAACGGTAGCTGCCATCGATGGTCCGGCTGGTTCGGGAAAGTCGACAGTCGCTCGGGCATTAGCAGTCGAACTCAATCTTCCCCATTTCGACACTGGCGCTATGTACCGAGCAGTGGCAGTCGCTGCGTTACGCCAACAGATTGACGCTTCAGATTCAGCAGCAATAGCAACACTGGCACAGACTGTGGACATACAAATTAGCGAAAGAACAATTGTCGATGGCATCGATGCCACAGAGGAGATTCGAAGCGCTGAGGCGAGTCACCTAGTAAGTGTCGTAGCAGCGAACCCCGACGTAAGACGAATTCTGGTTCCTCGCCAACGAGAGTGGGCAACTGAGCTAGGAGGAGGGGTGATGGAAGGTCGAGATATTGGGACAGAAGTATTTCCGGACGCCATATTTAAGGTATTCCTGACAGCAGACCTGCAGGTAAGGGCGAAGCGACGTTTTCAACAAACGGCAGATCAAACGCTCGATGACGTCCTGCAAGATTTGAAACGAAGAGATCACGTTGATTCCACGAGAGACGACTCGCCATTACAAGTCGCTCCCGGAGCTGTGATCTTTGATACCAGCAACATGTCAGTCGAAGCGGTGGTTTCAGAGTTAGCCGACATGTTTCGTTTGAGGGTGGAGGGTTGATGTCATCTCGGAATTTGGCATTAGAACAAAAAACGCATTGGTACAACCATCTCATGTATCGACTCCTCAAATACTTGCTTTGGGGGGTCTTCAAAATATGGAACCGAATCACGGTGGAGGGCCTAGAAAATATTCCCGATGGGGCCTGCGTGTGGGCCCCAAATCATCGGAGCTACATCGATACGCCCCTCCAAGCCAGCATTCCGCGACGGTTACGTTTTATGGGTAAGGAATCGGTGTGGAATAACAAGTTCTTCGGTTGGCTCTTCACAACTATTGGTTGTTTTCCGGTCAGTCGAGGAAGTGCAGACCGCGCAGCCTTGATGACAGCTCTGGGTGTTCTAGAGAACGGTAACGACCCTGTGGTGGCATTTCCCGAAGGAGAACGCAAGGACGGACCTCGAATATTTCCGTTGTTTGATGGCGCGGCCTACCTTGCAGCGAAAACTCAGGTGCCAATAGTGCCCGTCGGAATAGGCGGCACTGCTGAAGCTATGCCCAGAGGAGCGAAGTTCCTGTACCCCAAACGGGTCCACGTCATAATTGGAAAGCCCATGGCACCCCCACCGCTCAATGAGAAGGGTCGGCTTTCTAGGAATGACGTGCGCGAAACGACGGAAAAGCTTCGCGAAGAGATACAGGACTTATTTGACCGAGCCCAGATTGTCTGCGGCACATTCAACGAGTACGACCCGACCGAAAATGACTTGCCTGAATAAGGGCGTGACCTTCAATCGGCCAGAGAGGCAAGCACCTCGCTTGCGGCTATTTCACGATCTAATGGAGCCACGCGAGAGTTGCTAGGAACGGCAAGAAGAGCATGAACTGTTGTCTCTAAAGCCGACAGAAGCTCTCGGAGTTCTCTGGGCGGCGGGAAGTATTCATCTTCATCAGTTATGCGTACCTCTTCCACGCCGAGATTGGGTGCTAAGCGATCGATGACCGCATTAACTAGCTCTTCGGGAGCCGAAGCGCCTGCGGTGACGCCGATAGTGCCATGCAACTCCCGTGGTAGTTCATCTGCGGAGTTAACCCGGAACACCTGAGCACAGCCTGAAGCCTCAGCAAGTTTTACCAAAGCCATAGTGTTCGATGAATTGGCCGAACCTATAACTACGACGGCATCGCATCGCTGAGCTATCGACGCAAGAGCGGATTGTCTATTGGTCGTAGCGAAACAAAGATCACTTCGACCAGGCATCCAAACATCGGGGAATCTCTCCTTTGTCGCCTGCAAGACATCTTCCCAGTCTCGATGGCTGAGCGTCGTTTGAGCCAACATAGCGATTGGTTCATCAAACTCAGGTAAGGCAGCTACATCAGACACTTCCTCCACCAGACTTATTTTTTGCGGAGCAACGGCCATTGTGCCGACGGCTTCCTCATGACCTTGATGTCCTACGTAAACAATTCTGTAACCCTTATCTGAGCGGACACGGACCTCGTGATGAACCTTGGTCACGAGAGGGCAAACAGCGTCAACTACATACCCACCTCGCTTTCGTGCCTCAGCGACAACCTCAGGTGCTGAGCCGTGTGCTGAGAGCATCAGAGGTCTCCCTTCAGGGACTTCTGTTACATCATCAACGAATACAACGCCGAGACTTCGGAACCGGTCCACGACTAGTTGGTTATGGACAATCTCGTGGTAGCAGTAAACCGGTGGGTCGAATGACCGCACCATCCATGCGAGCGCTTTGATCGCCATTTCGACCCCAGCGCAAAAGCCTCTCGGTGAAGCAAGTAGGACTCTGGTTATGCTCACGATTCTGAGGCTACCGGCTTGACGCTGTCTGCTGGGTGTAGAGCAAACTCACCCGTATCCTATGAAGCATGTCATTGCCCGTCATTGCCGAAATCGTTACCGGCAGCCCTGCAGAATCAGCGGGGCTGATTCCAGGTGACGAAATTGTCGCGATCGACGGAGAAATCCCTACCGACGTCATTCGATGGCATTTTTTGGTCGATGAAGCCGACCCTACTTTCAGCATTCAACGTGGTGGCCTCGAATTCGAGGTCCAGGTAATGAAAGATGCGGGAGAATCGCTCGGAGCCCAGGTGGACGCGTCAATCTTTGATCGAGTTAGAACCTGTGACAACCATTGCGAATTTTGTTTCATTTACCAACTCCCCAAAGGTATGAGGCGCAGTTTGTACCTCAAAGATGATGATTATCGACTCTCTTTCCTGTACGGGAACTTCACCACTTTGACTCGCTTCACCGAGGCAGACCTGGAAAGAGTTGTTTCGGAGGGCCTATCGCCCCTGTATGTATCAATCCACGCGACCGACCCTGATGTTCGCAGCCGAATTCTCCGTAATCCAAGAGGTGGCTACAGCCTGCGGTGGCTAAAAGCGTTGCTCGACTTTGGTATTGAGGTTCATGGGCAGGTTGTCGTCTGTCCGGGTGTTAACGACGGAGAAGTCTTAGATGACACACTGTTAGGGGTTCTCGACCAATTTCCAGAGCTCAGTTCACTAGCCGTTGTGCCTCTGGGGGTTAGTTCTTACAACACCGAATCTTCGATGCGACCTCACACGAAGGATGAAGCCAGGCAGGTTCTGGAGGTCGTTGAGGCCTGGCAACAGCGGTTTCTGGAAACGGTGGGTCACCGACTCGCATATGCAGCAGATGAGTATTACCTCCTAGCCAGTGAACAATTCCCCGCAGCCGAAACCTACGGCGAATTCGCGATGCATGAGGATGGAATTGGCATGGCGAGAAGTTTTGAATCAGAATTTTCAGGCCTGGCGACCTCACAGGTTGGAGCCCAGTCTGGATTCTTTCAATGGGTTGACGGCGCACCTGCCGAGGGATACCGAGAAGTTCGGACCGCTGTTGGGGCCAACCGAGGGGGAGAGCTTTCGTCTAAATCCTCAGACAGAACAGATGAATTGGTATCTGTGGCCATTAAACCTCGACCGAATGCCCCGATTGCCATTTTGACGGGGGAGTACGGAGCCAAAGTCCTCAGGCCGTTGGTTGATTCTTTAGAACGCGACGACATTCGAATCCGAGAAGTAACTAACAATTTTTTTGGGGGCAATATCAAAGTCAGCGGTCTCATGGTTGGAGAGGATGTGCAGCAAGTTCTTGAGACAGAACCATACGGTCACCGATACTTGCTCCCCGATGTCTGTTTAAACAATGGACGGTTCTTAGATGGGCTTCGACCTTCAGACTTGTCCAAACATGTCGAAGTCATTCCGACCAATGGTGCCGCTCTACGCGCAGCGCTTGAATCTCGCCCGCCAATTCATCAGACAGACGAGGCAGCAGCTCGATGAGAGATGAAGGTGAGTTACCCGTGGTTTCGGTGGTTGGCCGCCCGAATGTTGGGAAGTCGACGTTGTTCAACCGAATTCTCGGACGACGCGAAGCGATCGTCGAAGAAAGGCCCGGGGTAACCAGAGATCGTAAAGCACTTGAAGCTGAATGGTTGGGGCGTCACTTTCAGCTAGTCGATACCGGTGGCTGGATGCCGTCCGGTAATGAACTTGATGACAAAGTGTCGGCTCAGAGTGAGAAAGCCATTGGAGATTCGGACTTAATAGTTCTAGTTGTTGATGGCACCACTGGAATAACCGAAGAAGACGCCAGGGTCGCAACGATCTTGCGGAGGTCGAATACGCAAGTCATCCTTGCAGTCAACAAAATAGATACCCCACTCCGCGACCCTGATATCTGGGAATTCGTATCTTTGGGTTTAGGAGACCCCATGGGTGTTTCTGCCCTCCACAGCCGAAATACAGGTGACCTGCTTGACCGGATCATCGAGATGCTGCCCGATGAGCAGCAAGACATCGACGAAGATATTGGGGACAGTGACGAAGCTGAATCCAATGGAGTTCCAGGAGTAGCCATTGTTGGTCGGCCAAACGTCGGCAAGTCGACGTTGTTTAATCGGTTGATTGGCGATGATCGTTCGGTGGTACACGACATGCCCGGGACCACTCGCGACGCGATAGATACAGTCGTCGAGACAGAACTTGGTCCGCTGCGGTTTATCGATACCGCCGGTATGCGTCGCAAGGCTCGAGTAGACGACGACACTGAGTATTACTCCAACCTGCGAGCACTTCGGGCGATCGATAAGGCCGACGTTGCTCTCCTGGTTATCGACGCGTCTGAGGGCGTTACATCGCAGGATCAACGCCTGGCTGAGCGAGTTGATGCTGCAGGGTGCCCAATAGTGATCCTCATGAATAAATGGGAAGTTGTCGACCAAGAGGAGAAGGATGAAGTCATGTACCAAGTAGGACAGCGACTTCATTTTTTAGGGGAATCACCCGTACTTCGCGTAAGCGCCCTAACCGGTCGCGGTGTCCACCGGCTGGTTCCCGCATTAGAAGCAGCGATAGACGCATACGAAACAAGAGTTCCCACCCGAAAGGTAAACGAAGTGATCCAGCTGGCGCAGTCATCCCAGCCAGCCCCGCACGGAGGGCGAGTCCTCTACGCGACGCAGGGCGCAACCCATCCCCCGACCTTCACTCTTTTTACCAACAAAGAGATTCCTGCCAGCTATGTCCGGTACCTAGAACGTCGACTGCGTGAAGAGTTCGACCTCGGCGCGACACCGATAAAGATTCGCCTACGGCGCCGTGGATAGACGACTTAAATGAGTGAATCCAAAGCAGCTGAGCCGATGCAATTGGTGCGTGCTGAATGACTTGGTGCGACAACTGTGATCGAGATTTTGACATTGGCCTGTTAAGCGTCGACGGGCATTGCCCTAGTTGCGACACTTGGCTCGCAGATCCTCCGGGAGGAGCCGCTGTTCCATGGCATTTCTGGGTGGTCGTCGCGGGTGCAGTGATCTATTTGGGATGGCGGGCGGTGCAAGGGATTTTGTGGGCGGCTCAGGAACTGTTCTGAGTCTCCAACGCTTGCGGATCCGCGCTGCGGCCGAGGTATCGTGGCCTCGTTACGGGCTGTGGCGCAGTTTGGTTAGCGCACTGGTCTGGGGGACCAGGGGTCGGAGGTTCAAATCCTCTCAGCCCGACAGTAATGTGGTCCGCCACTAAAAGGTGGCGGACCACATAGTCACTTTTGCAGATCAGATCTCAGTTTCCACTTTACGAATGTGTCATCTGTGACTTTGCATGAGTTGATCGAGGACTTCGATGACCGAGCTGGGGTCCGTCACCGTTCGAAGGGAGTTCTGAAATTCGCTATTGAGCAGCCCATAAGAAACTGCGTCATCTAGGAATCCAACAAATTTGCCCCAAAAATCACCGACATCGACAAGTACGAGTGGCAGCTGATGGATGCCCAGTTGCGTCCAAAGGAGCAACTCAATGACTTCGTCTAGGGTTCCCAAACCTCCAGGTAAAGCGACTGCAGCATCAGCAAGGTCGAACATCGCAGACTTTCTTTGGTGCATTGAGGAAACTAAATGCAGCTCGATGTCACCTCGATGCCTAACGTCTCGCGAGAAGGTGTTCTCAGGGTAAACACCGATGACATGGCCCCCCTGGGACATAGCAGCGTCGGCAACAACCCCCATTAAGCCAGCGTCACTCCCACCGAAAATTACCGTCATGTTTTCCCTTGCGAGGTGTTCGCCTAACTCTCTGGCTAGTCCTACAAGTTCTGGCCGGTCACCTATCGAAGAAGCACAGAAGACCGCAATTGAAGTGAGGTTCGATTGTTCCGCTAACACCCGCAGCCACGCTCCTCAAGATAAGTAATCGTCAACGTTTGGAAGCACCCAGACTCGTATCGGGAGCCCACTTGGTTGAGGAGGCGAGAGGGCCTGGTGAAAGTCCGATCTACCTGCACTCGTCACTCTCTCAACTCTTCGGCCAGATCGACTGCATCAACCCAACTTCCATGGTTCATTAGGAGACGCCGGTACTGAACAAAGGTGCGCATGCTATTGAGTGCCATCACACCAGCCAATGAAGTTCCGTGTCGGTAGCCAGCTACGAAAGCTCCATCATTCATTGATCCGGTCAGAACTTCTACCGCATCGAAATGACTTGTGTCGCCCGCGACCTGGATACGATCTTCGTATTGGTCTGACCATACGAAGGGCACTGAGCTATACGGGTTGCTATTTTCTGGGTGCAGCAGGTTCTTGGCCGCTAGCGCAGCGTGCTCAGTGGCAGTCGTCCAGTGCTCCGTGCGTCGAGCTTTGCCTCCGAGCCATCCGTTAGGTGCCTTGGCGACATCTCCCGCTGCATAGATTCCAGGAATGCCTGTATTCAAGTATTCGTCACACACGATGCCGTCATCAAGGGATAATCCCGAGTCAATTAGCCACTCAATGTTGGGCGTAGCTCCAATTCCTACCACTAGAAGTTCTGCTGGGAGATAAGTGCCATCTGTAAGTTCGATTTCCTCAATACCGTTGCGGCCATGCACATTCACAACTCCGGTCCCGAGTCGCAGGTCGACACCATGGGCTTGGTGAAGTTCCCCACAAGCGCTTCCCACTTGATGTCCTAGTCCCCGCACTAGTGGAGCTTCATTGGCTTCAATGATTGTTACCTGACAGTCGTGTTGCCTTGCGGCAGCCGCGACTTCGGACCCAATGAAGCCAGCACCAACGATCACGACTGCAGCATTTGATTTAAGACCGGAGCGAATAGCCAGTGCATCATCAACCGTCCTAAGGACGTGAATTCCATCGATGTCGTCAGATTTCGAAAGTTTTCTTGCGCGTGCTCCTGTAGCGATGATGAGTCCGTCGTAACGAATTTTGTCACCACCCACCGTGACTTCCTGTCGGTCTATGTTGAGGCCAGTGGCTCGCTCCCCAAGAACGAGGTTTAGGTCAAGATCGGAGAGGTCCGGGTTCGAGACAAGCGTAAGGTCACCAGGATCCTGGTCTGAGGTGAGCATCGATTTAGATAGAGGGGGCCGATCATAAGGAGCGTGCTTTTCTTCACCCACAAGGGTCAAGGCACCCTCGAAGCCTTCACGACGAAGATTTTGGCAAGCACGTACTCCAGCCAGCGACGCGCCTACTACAACAATTTCTTTCACATAACTCACCTCGACCCTGAACGTTATCTGGCGATGTCTATGCGGTGGTGGCTGCAATGGCCGACCATTACGTGACCACGCAGGGTGATGCTATTGGTCTTCGAATAAAGAAGCTGAAAAAAAATCAATGGCCTTTTGTCCTTGCGCGCGGCCCAAGAGACCGGTACAGATGCTTGACAACGTTGTAACTACACGGGTGTAATCACAAGTCCGGAACTTAAACTGTCTGGGTCGAAGATTTGATTCTTCGCTTTGGAGTACCGAGGGCCCCCAATAGGCCAGGTGCTTTGAAGTGAAGGTCGGGTCTGCGGCGGTTAGGTCGGATCGGGGGAACCGGCAGTGGTAGACGAGGAGCGAAAGTGGCGATAACAGACCAGGCGCAGACCAGCGAAAACGAAGAAATGAGCGACGGCACCTCAGCGGTTGGGATGCAGGTCCAAAAGCGAGATGGCAGCAAGCAGACTGTTGACGTCAACAAGATTGTTCGAGCCGTTGAGCGCTGCTCGTCAGAGTTACCTGGCGTTGATCCAATGCGCATCGCAACCCGAACGATTTCTGGCCTTCATGACGGCGCAACGACCACTGAGTTAGATGAGCTATCAATACGAACTGCAGCGGCGCTCATCGTTGAAGAACCCAACTACTCTCGTTTAGCAGCCCGGCTACTCGGAACCTTTATTGATAAAGAGGTTCAGAACCAAAATGTTCACTCTTTCAGTCAGTCCATTGAGTTGGGCGCTGAATGCGGTCTGATCCACGAAAGTGTTCTCGAGTTCGTTCAAATACATGCCCGCAAATTAAATAACGCGGTTCTCGAAGAACGAAATCATCTGTTTGAATTTTTCGGCCTGAGAACGGTTTATGACCGCTACCTGTTGAGACACCCGACCGACCGGACTGTTATAGAAACCCCCCAGTACTTCTTGTTACGTGTCGCTTGTGGCTTGGCTCGCACGCCAGAGGAAGCGACAACGCTTTATGAACTTATGTCGAGTCTCGAATACTTGACGTCAAGTCCGACATTGTTTAATTCGGGAACGGCGCACCCTCAGATGTCGTCGTGCTATTTGCTTGATAGTCCAGAGGACTCCCTCGAAGGTATCTACAAGCGTTATACCGATATAGCGCAGCTCTCCAAATTTGCAGGAGGCATTGGAGTTGCATGGCACCGCATTCGATCTAAGGGTTCTTTGATTGGTGGGACCAACGGGCTCTCCAATGGCATTGTGCCATGGCTTAAGACTCTCGATTCTTCTGTCGCTGCGGTCAACCAAGGAGGTCGACGCAAAGGAGCAGCCTGCGTTTACCTTGAAACATGGCACGCCGACCTAGACGAATTCCTGGAACTTAAAGACAACACAGGAGACACTGCTCGCAGAGCGCACAACCTGAATCTGGCGAACTGGATACCAGATCTGTTCATGGAGCGAGTCGAAAATGACTGGCAATGGTCTTTGTTCGACCCCAAGGCGGTTCCGCATTTAACAGACCTATATGGCGAGGAATTCCGGCAGGCGTATATTGCTGCGGAGCAAGCGGGACTCTATGAACGTCAGGTTCCGGCGCGGCAGCTCTATAGCCGCATGATGCGAACTTTGGCCCAAACTGGCAATGGGTGGGTTACTTTCAAGGACGCTTCCAACCTGAAATGCAACCAGACCGGCGAGCCAGGCAATGTTGTGCACTTGTCGAATCTTTGTACAGAAATTCTGGAAGTTACCAATCAAGAAGAAACAGCAGTCTGCAACCTCGGGTCAGTCAATCTTGGTCGGCTCGTCCGTGATGGAGCTTTTGATTTCGATCGTTTGGGTGAGGTTGTCCGCACAGCTGTACCTTTCCTCGACCGAGTTATAGATATCAACTTTTATCCAACTGGTGAAGCGGGAACCTCCAATAGCAAATGGCGGCCTGTTGGCCTTGGCCTCATGGGACTCCAAGATGTCTTCTTCCAACTCGGTATAGCGTTCGATACCCCTGAAGCTCTGGCGTTGTCAACCAAGATAAGTGAAGAGATTTACTACTGGGCGTTGTCTGCGAGCTGTGACTTAGCCGCAGAGAGTGGACCCCATGAAGGCTTTGCTGAAACCCGGGCAGCGCATGGCGATCTTCAGTTCGATCTATGGGGTATCGAGCCGAGTGATCCAACACGTTGGGCTGCCCTCAAAGACCGAGTAAGCCAACACGGTCTGCGGAACTCGCTGATGATAGCGATAGCACCAACTGCCACAATCGCATCGATCGCCGGTTGTTACGAATGCATAGAGCCGCAAGTGTCTAACCTTTTCAAACGGGAAACTCTTTCGGGCGAGTTTCTTCAAATCAACCGGTACCTCGTAAATGAACTTCAAGATCGTGGCCTTTGGACCGAAGACATGGCTCAGCGAATCAAACGAGATGAAGGCTCGATACAAGACATCGAGGAGATTCCAGCCGACTTGCGTCAGATCTATCGAACGGCCTGGGAGCTACCGCAGCGATCATTAATTGATTTGGCGGCCAGCAGAGGCGCCTACGTTGATCAGAGCCAGTCTTTGAATCTCTTCATGGAAAGCCCGAGCATCGGGAAGTTGTCGTCCATGTACATGCATGCGTGGAAGAGCGGCCTCAAAACGACCTATTACCTGCGGTCCAGGCCGGCAACTCGAATCAACCAGACAACAACTGGCTCCGATGACATCGGATCAGATGGACCTCCAACTGATGGTGCCTCTGAGCCGTCGCCCTTCACCGATGAGGAGGCCATCGCATGTTCGTTAGAGAATCCAGAATCATGCGAAGCCTGCGATTAATAAACCAGTTACAGAATCACACTCAACACACGCCGAGAAATGACAACGAATGGCCCTTACAGAACCAGATGAGAGTTTCGCTAACCCCGAACCCATAACAGAGCAAGTATCGACAGAAGACAGTGCTATCGGGAGGCCCAGAAAGATCCTTGATCCCGGCTTCAATTTAACTTTGCGTCCTATGCAGTACCCCATCTTTTATGAGATGTATCAAGACGCCATCAAAAACACGTGGACCGTCGATGAGATTGATTTTTCAGACGACGTTGTCGACCTTGATCGGAATCTGCTTCCAGCCGAAAGACATTTGATAAATCGCTTAGTCGCATTTTTTGCTACTGGCGACTCAATTGTCGCCAACAACCTGGTGTTGAACCTCTATCAGCACATAAACAGTCCTGAAGCGCGGATGTATTTGAGTCGCCAGTTGTATGAAGAGGCTTTACACGTCCAGTTTTATTTGACGTTGTTGGATACCTACATACCCGACCATGATGAAAGAGCAGAAGCGTTCGCAGCGATAGAAAATATTCCGTCCATACGAAGTAAGGCTGAGTTCTGCTTTAAATGGATGAGCAGCATGGAAGAGCTGACAGAAATTCAGACACGCGAGGAGCGCAAGCAGTTCCTTTTGAACTTGATTTGTTTCGCCGCTTGCATTGAAGGACTTTTCTTCTTTGCTGCGTTTGCCTACGTCTATTTCTTACGCAGCAAGGGTCTACTCAATGGCTTGGCAGCAGGAACCAATTGGGTCTTTCGGGATGAATCGTGTCACATGAATTTTGCTTTCGAGGTCGTAAAAACGATCCGAGAAGAAGAACCCGAGTTGTTTGACGAGGATCTATCCAACCGGATTGTCGAAATGCTTGATGACGCTATTGAAGTGGAAAGTCAATTCGCGGAGGACGTCCTATCCGGTGGGGTAGCAGGCATGTCGACGGCCGATACACGCACCTATCTAGAGTTCGTCGCAGATCAACGTCTCGCACAACTCGGGTTACCAAAACGCTATGGCTCCAAGAACCCATTCGACTTCATGGAACTTCAAGACGTTCAAGAACTTACGAACTTCTTTGAAAGGACCGTGGCGGCCTACCAACATGGTGTTGAGGGCGATGTCGCGTTCGATGAGGACTTCTAGCTAGCTACGCCTTCTAGACGTGGTCATCAGTTGTCTAGAAAGGTCTCGATCAGTTGGTCTACTGCTGACACCGGCGTGGTTTGACCTGACCTGACCTCTGATTCCATCTTTGCCAAAAGACTTTTGACCGTCGGATGGTTTCGCAGTGCTTCTATAAGCCGATCATCGAGCATGGACCACATCCATCGAACACTCTGCTCTTCTCTACGACGTTCAAGCTCACCAGCGTCGCTGAGGAGGCGCCTGTGATCTTCGACCTGTGCCCATAATTCTTCAACCCCGGCGCCCGTTAGACCGGCACAGGTGAGGACTGGGGGGCTCCAAAGAGGGGAGCTAGGAGCTGTTAGGTGGAGAGCGACCTCGTATTCCCGTGCGGCAGCAGCTGCAGCTTGAGCGTTATCGCCATCAGCTTTGTTGACCGCGATCATGTCCGCTAACTCCAGGATTCCTTTTTTGATTCCCTGCAGCTCGTCTCCAGCTCCAGGGAGCATCAATACGAGGAAGAAATCGACCATGTCCGCTACAACTGTTTCGCTTTGTCCGACCCCAACTGTTTCGACCAAAACAACATCAAATCCGGCAGCTTCGCAGAGCAATATGGTTTCTCGGGTCATTCGGTTGACGCCACCCAGTTCTCCAGCGGTTGGCGAAGGACGAACGAATGCAGATGGGTCGTTAGCTAATGAGGCCATGCGAGTCTTGTCGCCCATGATTGATCCCCCGGTTTTCGAGGATGTTGGATCGACGGTTAGAACTGCTACACGATGTCCTTTTCGTGTCAGCGTTTTACCAAGTGTCTCAATAAAGGTGCTTTTTCCAACCCCTGGAACCCCGGTAATTCCAACTCGGTGCGCGGAGCCAGAGTGAGGCAGGAGTTCAGCGAGTAGCTCTTGTGCCAACTCCCTATGTTCGGGCAGGATGCTTTCTATTAGCGTTATCGCCCGCCCTAATGACGCCCGGTCAGCCGACTGGACGCCTTGGAGCAGGTCTGGAACTGATGGCATCGGATCCACCTCTATGAGGGTACATCCCCGTATCCAAGTGGCTTCTAGCTGATTTATTTGATTCTGGGCTCTGACGGACACCATCTTCGCAAGTAACTTGATAGAAGCCAGCAGTAAAGCAGGAGATCATGGGTCTAGCTAAACGAATAGCGGAGAAAAAGGGAAGTAGGCCCCACCCAGTTGAGAAGTTTCTTGAGGCTGATGAAAAGGTCAAGTGGATTCTGCCCGCACAAGGGGGTCTTCACCCATTCACGATGCTGTTCTTTGCAGTCTTCATCCTGTTAGCGGTTTTAGTTTTGGATCCCAGGTCATGGATCATGGGTACGACTATCACCATCATTGTCTTTGCTGTCGTGGCTGTATTGACCACCGCTCGCTATCGAGTGATAGCGATCACTTTGGATGATGTCTTGCTCCTGAAAGCCCGTGGATGGCGGCCTGCTAAACCAGTTGAACTCATTCGTCGGGTTCCGCGGACCTCCAAGTTCGAAGTGCGCAGCCAATTTTGGTCGCAGGTCGAGATAGCAGGAGAAAAACTTTGGATTCACAAACGCTTTCAAGGGCGTTTGGAGGAAGCGGACTCAACGTTGGGTCGAGGGACGACCAAGGCTGCGTCGAGTGCTGTATACCGAGCCAATCGCGCCAAAAAGAAGGTCAAGCATGCTCGGCGGAAACGCTAGGTGTTGCCGTGTTTTGGTTGTTGGAGCTGACACAGAAGCCAGGTAGGGGATCTGTCTTGCCTCCAGAGAGGTCTCTGAGGCGGAATCCGTCGATTTGAAGGCCAAGGCGTGGGGTGGGCTCGAATGTTTACGGTGAGGCTTTCAGGGCAATGGGTGGCGTATCAACCACAGCTATGAGCCCTCAACTGTTCGGGGCAGTGTTGGTTAATTTCTCCAGTAGTTCTGCAGCTGCTTCAGCTATCACAGTTCCCGGAGGGAAGATGGCAGTAGCCCCGGCGTCGATAAGCGCATCGAAATCTTGAGAAGGCACAACACCGCCGACAACGATCATTATGTCGTCGCGACCTTCCGCTGCTAATGCTTCCTTGAGTTCGGGTATGAGAGTTAGGTGGCCTGCGGCGAGCGACGAGGCGCCGACTATATGAACATCGTTTTCGACCGCTTGACGCGCGGCTTCGGCCGGTGTTGAGAACAGAGGTCCTATATCCACATCGAATCCGAGATCAGCGAAAGCAGTAGCGATTACCTTTTGGCCTCTGTCGTGGCCGTCTTGGCCCATCTTGGCGACAAGAATGCGTGGCTGTCTGCCCTCGCGTTCAGAGAATTTATCGACGAGGTCTCTAACTGCTTTAACTGTGTTGGTTTCTTCTCCCACTTCGCTGCCGTACACCCCGCTAATCGATCTAATTTCGGCTTTGTGGCGGCCGTAGACGAGTTCAAGAGCAAGGCTGATTTCTCCAACCGTTGCTTTAGCTCGCCCTGCTTCTATAGCCAAGGCCAAGAGGTTTCCTTCTCCAGTGTCTGCTGCTTTGGTTAAAGCTGCAAGGGATTTTTCAACTTGGTCAGGATCCCGCTCCTCTTTCAACTGCTTCAGCTTGGCAATTTGAGATGCCTTAACTTCAGCGTTGTCTATCCGTAAGACATCGACCGCATCTTCACGGTCCGCACGATATTTGTTGACCCCAACCACAACTTGCCGACCTGAGTCGATTCGGGCTTGGGTTCGGGCTGCCGCTTCTTCGATTCGGATTTTGGGAATTCCGGCTTCGATAGCTGCGGCCATTCCACCCATTTGTTCGACCTCCTCAATATGGGCAAGGGCCTTATCGGCAAGGTCACGAGTGAGCTTTTCAACGAAATAACTTCCGCCCCAAGGATCTATGACGCTCGTCGTGCCCGACTCTTGTTGCAGAAATAGTTGCGTATTGCGAGCTATTCGGGCGCTGAAGTCGGTTGGGAGAGCCAGTGCTTCATCAAAGGCATTGGTATGAAGGCTCTGAGTGTGGCCTTGAGTTGCCGCCATTGCTTCGACGCAGGTTCGAACGACGTTGTTGTAGACATCTTGGGCAGTGAGACTCCACCCTGAGGTCTGAGTATGAGTTCTTAGTGACTTTGACTTTGGGTTCGAGGGATTGAACTGTTCAACTAGGTCGGCCCAAATGATCCGGGCTGCTCGGAGCTTGGCGATTTCCATAAAGAAATTCATGCCAACTGCCCAAAAGAAACTCAGACGCGGTGCGAACTCGTCGACTTCTAACCCGGCCTGTTTGCCGGTCCTCAAGTATTCGAGGCCATCAGCGAGGGTGTAAGCCAACTCTAAATCTGCGGTCGCTCCAGCCTCTTGCATGTGGTATCCGGAGATAGAAATGGAATTAAATCTGGGCATATGTTGACTGGTGAATTCAAAGATGTCACCAATGATTCGCATTGAGGGCTGCGGAGGATAGATGTATGTGTTGCGCACCATGAATTCTTTGAGAATGTCGTTTTGGATGGTGCCAGCAAGTTTGTCCGTTGAAACCCCCTGCTCTTCAGCAGCGACGACGTACAGAGCTAGTATCGGCAGTACAGCGCCGTTCATAGTCATGGAAACGCTCATTTGATCGAGCGGGATGCCGTCGAAGAGGGTTCGCATGTCGTAGATGGAATCGATGGCAACACCAGCCATTCCGACGTCACCACTAACTCGTTCGTGGTCGCTGTCGTACCCCCGATGAGTTGCAAGGTCGAAGGCAACCGACAGACCTTTTTGGCCGGCCGCTAGGTTCCTTCGGTAGAAGGCATTGGAATCTTCAGCTGTCGAAAAGCCTGCGTACTGTCGCACTGTCCAAGGCTGATTTGTGTACATAGTCGGGTAGGGCCCGCGCAGGAAGGGAGCGAAGCCGGGGAAGCTGTCCAGATGTCTCATGTCGCCATCGAGGTCCGCGGGCGTATACAAGCACTTGATATCGATGCCTTCGGGCGTGTTCCAGGTAAATGCGTCCGTTGTTTGGCCAGTCTGAAGTAGGAAGTCCTCTTCCCAGTCAGTGCTCTTGAGAGGTGCCTCACCGGCCAGGTCGAGGTCAATGGTTGAAAAGTCAGGTACTTGGGTCATTGTTCGACTTACCTAGTCAAGGGCTTGATGAATAGGGGTGAGGGTTTCGAAGACGTCGCAACCAAGATAGATGAAGCCGTCGAAATTAGTTGCAGCCTCAGGCAGGACTTCCGGATTTCCAGCCAAATAGACAAGTTCTGCTCCCGCAGACCGCAGGTCGCGCGCTGTTTGGACCGCCGATTCTGAATAGGTGCTGTCGGATGAACAGATACAAGCGACACGAATGTCGCTAGCAGCGAAAGCTTCAACACAGTCGACTGTGTTCTCAAAACCCTCGTTGTTGAGGACTCGGATTCCCCCGGCTTCGAAGAGGTTCATCGCGAACGTCGATCGAGCCGTATGAGTAGCGGGCGTGCCCAAATTTGCCAAGAACAAGACAGGCTTGTCCGGAGACGTATCGACGGCATCACGCATTTGTTCGAACTGAGCAGACCACCGAAACAGCGGAAGCGGTTCACATCTTTGCTTACCTTCGGAAACGTGGAGGTCCTCAGGCAAGGGTTCGCGCTCCAACTTCTGTTCATCTAAATTAGGAAATTCGCTAGTACCGGTTAGTGCCATGGAACGATTCGCTATTGCTTTGAGACGCTCGGACCGAGTTTTGGCTAAGGACTCGTGCCAGTGGCCAGCCAGTAGGGCAGATCCAAGCCCCCCTTGGCTTTCAAGGTCCTGAAAGACCCTCCAAGCAGAATAAGCCAATTGATCAGTTAGCTCTTCGACGTACCAGCTTCCACCGGCAGGATCGATCACCGAAGACAACTTTGTTTCTTCTTGAAGAATCAACTGTGTATTTCGTGCCAGTCGAAGTGCTATGTCGTCCGAAAGACCAGTCGCACTGTCGAAGGCAGCCACAGTGATGGAGTCTGCACCCCCGACAGCGGCCGCGAAGCAGGCAGCAGTTGTTCGAAGCATGTTTACCCAAGAATCAGTCTTGGTCATCATCGCTTGCAAGGTCTCTGCATGAATGGCGATGGGGGCTTTTGTGGGTGTTGCACCGCATGCGCTCATGACTTGAGCCCAACAAACTCGAGCTGCTCGGATCTTCGCTGTGGTCATGAATTGGTCAGGTCCAGCCGTAAGCGTGATCTCCATTTTGTTGGGCACTTCATCAATATCGAAACCCGCCGCCAGGAGCGCGCGAACCCAAAGGACACCCGCGGATAAGACGGCGCCAAGTTCTTGACTATCTGACGCTCCAGCGCCCGCCCACACAGACCCATCGATCGAAATGGGCGTCATGTGTGGATAGTGCGAGGCGACCTCTGCAGTCATTTCGACGCATCTCTCTACTTCTTGGTCAAGACTTAAAACTGAATGCCCCGTCCGGGCCAGCCGGCCTAGGGGGTCCAGACCCAAGTTGTTACGGAGTAAATCCGGATCATCGGATTTGCTTTCGCAAACCGTTAAGAGTGCAGCAGCTTGTTTGAGGGAACTCTGCGGCGACAGGTGAATAGGTGCTAAGTCAAGATGAACACCCTGAACTATGGACTCCAAGATCCCGATTTCGTCGGGGGCTCCCTTCAAAGTTATTGCAGTCGCTCCGTTCTCAAGGTCGGAAAGAATATGAGCGTTTACGTCGTGGCGCATAGCGAAGTGACTTTGACGAACTTCCCATCCGAGTACGTTTCCGGAAGCTCGGCTCCCCCTAGCGAATGCAGCTCCTCCAGGGAGGTCATCTTCTTTTCGGACTGTCCCGTTACGTTGTTGTGTGTAAAGAGGAATTCGTTCGATCCCATCGAAAGTACGAGTTGTCAGATCTGCGAGATCTCTGCCCTTTAAAGCTGCGCTAGCCGCAGCTTCCCAAGATTCGTACCCGCGATCTTCAAGGTTGGATTCAGAGTCGTCGCGAGCCATGACAGAAGGGTATTCGATCGAATGAGTCGATAACTATGTCCGCACTAATCCATTGCTAGTAAATGCCCCACTTGGGCTGCTACGTGGCATCCTTAAGCCCCGTGAACACATCTTCTCCGCCACCAGGTAACGAGATGGATGATTCGCGTCCTGTTTTCAGGTATGACGCACAGTTAGCAGAACAGATTGAGACCAACTGGCAAGAGCGCTGGGCCGCAGAGCAAACGTATCGAGTATCAAACCTTCCGTCCTCGGATCAATCCCCAACCTCGGGGGTCGGGAGTCAGCAGAAGTTGTTCGTGATGGACATGTTCCCGTACCCGTCAGGGGCGGGCTTACATGTCGGACACCCACTTGGCTATATAGGGACTGATGTCTTTGCCCGTTATAAGAGGATGAGGGGTTACAACGTCTTACACACGATGGGATATGACGCCTTTGGTCTTCCAGCAGAAGAACACGCGCGTCAGACAGGTGAACACCCACGAATCAACACAGAAAAAAATATTGCCAACATGCAACGCCAGTTGGATCGTCTGGGATTGGGTCACGACAAGGAGCGGTCGATAGCAACAACTGACGTTGAGTACTACCGGTGGACGCAATGGATCTTCTTGCAGATCTTTCAAAGCTGGTATGACCAACGCACTGATGTCGCCAGGCCTATCTCAGAGCTAGAACAACTTCTTTCGACAGGCGAACGTTCAACTAAAGACGGACGGTCTTGGGCTGAGATGAATGAGGTGGAGCGTCGCGAAGAACTCGATAAATGGCGCTTGGCTTATCTAGGAGAAGCACCAGTCAATTGGTGCCCGGCCTTAGGGACGGTTTTAGCTAATGAAGAGGTGACTGCAGACGGTCGAAGCGAGCGAGGAAACCATCCTGTCTTTAGGCGACCAATGAAGCAGTGGATGATGCGCATTACTGCCTATGCGGATCGGTTACTAAAGGATTTAGAAACCCTTGATTGGACCGATTCCATCAAAACGATGCAGAGGAACTGGATTGGTCGATCTGAAGGCGCGGAAATTGCTTTTGAGACTACGTCTGATGCTGTCATTGAAGTTTTCACCACTCGACCAGACACACTTTTTGGGACCACCGCTATGGTGCTGGCTCCCGAACACCCTTTAGTTGACGGCCTTTTGTCTGAGGTTTGGCCTGAAGACACACCGACAGCTTGGACCGGGGGCGCTTCGTCTCCGCGAGAGGCAGTCCAGGAATACCGCCGGATGGCATCGGAGTTGAGTGACCTAGAAAGGCAAGAAAATCGTTCCAAAACAGGTGTCTATTTAGGTGCACACTGCGTAGTCCCGGTAAACGGGAACAAGGTGCCCATATTTATCGCCGACTATGTCTTGATGGGGTATGGAACTGGGGCAGTCATGAGTGTCCCGGGCCAGGACCAACGAGACTGGGATTTCGCAACAGCTTTCGACATTGAAATAGTTCGGACCGTGCAACCACCGGCAGACTTTTCAGGTGATGCCTACGTCTACGACGGTCCTGCGATAAATAGTGACTTTCTGAATGGACTGCACATAGAAGACGCTAAGCAATCGATGATCGAATGGTTGGAAGACAGTGGGCATGGAAAGCGCACTGTTACCTACAAGCTGAGAGACTGGCTTTTCTCTCGTCAGCGTTATTGGGGCGAGCCCTTCCCAATTGTTTTTGATGACACTGGACTTGCATTAGCGGTACCCGAAAATGAACTTCCAGTCGAACTCCCAGAACTGATGGATTGGGCCCCACGGGCCCTTGATGAAGAATCTGATCCGGAGCCACCTCTCGGACGCGCAGAAGAATGGGCCAGAGTTGACTACGACCTTGGAGATGGGCAACGCAGCTATCAACGCGAATTAAACACCATGCCCCAGTGGGCTGGTTCTTGCTGGTACTACCTGCGTTACCTGGATCCAACCAATGAAGAAAAGTTTGTAGATCCCGCAGTTGAGAGCTACTGGATGAGTAGTTCCGATGGTGGGGTCGGAGGGGTTGACCTCTATGTCGGTGGAGTTGAACACGCGGTCCTCCACCTTCTTTATGCGCGCTTTTGGCACAAAGTTTTGTTCGACCTCGGACACGTTTCCGGTCCAGAGCCTTTTCGACGGCTCTACAACCAAGGCTATATTCAGGCGGCTGCGTACCAAGACGACAGAGGTATCTATGTCGAGGCGGAAGAAGTAACCGAAGATCAGGGCGACTTTTTCTATGACGGAGCTCCGGTTTCCAGAAGCTTTGGAAAGATGGGGAAGTCTCTGAAGAACTCGGTAACTCCTGACGATATGTACTCTGCCTACGGCGCGGACACACTGCGACTCTACGAAATGTTCATGGGACCTTTGGACCAAGATCGACCTTGGGAAACAAAGTCAGTCGTCGGCTCTCACCGCCTTTTACAAAGGGTTTGGCGAAACTTGATTGACGAAAATTCGGGTGAGACTACGGTCGTTGACGCCCCACCAACAGATGCTTTACGAAGGCTCACGCATCGAACGATCGCAGCTGTCGACGATGCCATGGAGGGCTTGAGGTTCAACTCAGCCATAGCCCGTATCACCGAATTGAACAATGAGCTAACTAGAACCGCTGAACCTGTTCCGAGAGAAGTTGCGACCAACCTTGTGCTGATGCTCGGTCCTTTGGTGCCACACATTGCTGAAGAGCTATGGGAGCGCCTCGGATACGAGGGATCAGTAGTCCACGAACGCTTCCCCGAGGCAGATGAGAAATTACTCATAGAAGAATCGGTCGAGATCCCCGTGCAGATAAACGGCAAGGTAAGAAGTCGCGTCATGGTGGCGACCGATGCCGATGTTCAAGAAATCGAAGAAGCGGTTCTAGCTGACGGGCGAATCACGGAGTTACTGGTCGGAAAAGAGATCCGCAAGGTGATCGTAATTCCTGAAAAAATGGTCAACATAGTCGTTAGCTGACGTAGATACCGTGCCGAGCAACTTTCAGAATCTTGCTGTGGCCGGAATCTGGGAGGACCTGTCTGAGTTGCTGCGCTTCAGCACTATTAACAAAGGCAGCGATTGTTGGTCCCGAACCGCTAAGCCACGCAGCGGACGCGCCGTTGTCGAGAGCAACCTGTAAAGCCCGAGCTGACTCAGGCGCAGTTGCGAGACGTGTTGGTTGATGAAGATCGTCGATGCAACATTGCCGCATCGCTGCGAGATCACCAGAAGCAATTGCTGCAACCAAAACCGAACTTCTGCCTAGGGCTTGAGTAGCAATTTCGAACGGAACTGAAGTCGGCAGCTGACTTCTCGAAGAATCGGTAGAAGTTTTTTCATCAGGGACCCATACCACTACATCCAACTGAGATGGACACTTCAAGCGAACGACAGCGTTCTCGTTAGTAGCCGTGACGCTGCCAAAGATCGAAGCAGCGACGTTGTCCGGGTGCCCCTCAAGTTCTGCCGATCGCGCTAGTAGGTCAGCGAAGTGGATTGAACCGGATCTTTGTAATGAAGCTGCTGCCAGGCCAGCTACGCGAGCCGCGCCTGAAAACCCGAGTCCTTTGCCTGGCGGGATTAAAGTTTCCCCAAACAAGGGTCCTTCCCCGCCACCGCTCATAAAAGACTTAGTGGCAGGGTGATTCCCGTCGAGCTTTGTGGCCTCCCCTTGAGGTTCACCTACGTCTAAGTGAAAGGGCAAGTCAAGGGCAACCGCCAGGCAGTCGAAACCGGGCCCGATATTCGCGGAAGATGCAGGAATAGTTACACGCATCCAAGTCAGCGTACAGTTCTATAGTCAGCTGAGAACAGAGTTAGGGAGGGTTAGTGCTATGGCGCACGGCGGGAAATTGGTGGCCAAAGTCTTGAAGGCCGCCGGAGTGGACTGCGTGTTCACTCTGTCCGGAGGCCATGTCATGGGGATATACGACGGGTGCCTCGATGAGGGTATTGAAGTTGTCGATGTCCGACACGAACAAGCTGCTGTTCATGCTGCCGATGCTTGGGCTCGTCTCCATCCTGGAAAGGTTGGTGTGGCAATTCTTACTGCGGGGCCGGGTGTTACTGACGGCGTTACGGGTGTAGCGAATGCGTGGCGAGCCAATTCGCCAATCTTGGTCATCGGCGGGCAAGGACCATTTCGTCACACACGACGCGGCTCTTTGCAGGAAATGGACCATGTTGCGCTGATAAAGCCAATATCTAAATGGGCTGAAGCCTGCTATCAAACTTCGCGGATCGGCGAATACATGGAAGCAGGCATCCGTGCCGCTCTTAGCGGAGTTCCTGGCCCAGCGTTTCTTGAGATCCCTATGGATGTGCTCCATGGAGAAGTGGATCTAGAAGAAATCCGAGTTCCGAAGTTCCGTGACTACAGGGTTGCGTCGACTTCACCGAGGCATCTCATAGCGGAAAGCGTCGATTTACTTTCCAAGGCCGCAACACCAATGGTCATGGCCGGAACTTCACTTAAGTGGAGCGAAGGAGGCGAGCACCTAGCAAATTTTCTAGAGAAAACAGGCATCCCCTGTTTTGTAAACGGAATGGCTAGGGGGGAGATCTCTTGGGAACACCCTTCATTCCTTTCTCTGACGCGCAAGGAAGCGCTTGAAAAATCAGATTTAGTGATCCTCGCAGGGACTCCTTTAGATTTTCGGATGAAATTTGGACGGTCAATTCCGCCCGCAGCTGCGATTATTCAAATGGACATAGATGAGACTTTGATAGGTGATAATCGAGCGGCGGACCTTGGACTTGTCGGCAACATCGGGATGAATTTCCAATTGATGACTCAAGAAATAGAGGATCGAGATGTGCCGGTTGACGTATCGAGATACCGGGATCAGTTGCGTGAACGTGAACAGCAACTTGATAACGCTCGACGCGATCAAATGGATAGTGAGGAGGTACCAATCGACCCCCTCCGTTTATGTCGGGAAATAGCTAGCTGTGTATCCGATGACATGATTGTCATAGGAGATGGTGGTGACATTGTCGCCCAGGCATCCAAAGTCATCCAGGTGCCACGCAATGGCACCTGGATGGATCCGGGACCCTTGGGAACCCTTGGAGTTGGGATGCCCTTTGCTTTAGCGGCTCAGAAAGCTCACCCCGACAAACGTGTCCTCATTGTGTATGGAGATGGTTCGTTTGGCCTCAATGGATTCGAATTCGACACTGCAGTCCGTTTCGACCTTCCGATTGTCGGGATTGTCGGCAACGATGCTGCGTGGGGTCAGATGATGAGACCGCAAGAGATGCTCTACGGAGAAGACCGTCTTGTAGCAGTTGAGTTGAACCGAACCAGATACGACCTGGTTGTCGAAGCTTTAGGTGGGCATGGCGAACATGTTGTAGCGCCAGGGGAAATAGCGCCAGCTATTACACGAGCGTTCGAGTCCGGCAAACCAGCATTGGTAAACGTAGAAATTCGACAGGACCGGACTGGAATGAAGGGTTCCACTTATGTCTAAACGTGGTGTAGGCGCTTAGAGCGTGTGCGGAAGGTTCGTTTCTACTGCTCCAATGTCGAGATTAGAGACTCTATTTTCGACGCAGCCCTCTAATCACGATCTGACTCCGAGCTATAACGTTGCTCCATCTGCAGAGGTGCATGGGGTTGTCGCTACGGGCGATTCCTGGGAACGTAAGATCGAAATTTTTCGGTGGGGCCTAGATCCCAAGTGGCAGAACGCCGAGTCGACGTCGCCGCTGTTGATCAACGCTCGTTTCGAAACCGTTGACGTCAAACCCACATTTTCCGACGCTTTCAAGTATCGACGTTGTTTGGTGCCAGCTGACGGATTTTTTGAATGGCAAGGGCGGCCAAAACGTGCTCCCCAGCGACCCTTTTATATCCACAAGTCGAATCATGAGCAGTTAGCCATGGCAGGGATTTGGGAACCGGGACCGTTGGAAGGTCGAGCTTCTGTGGTCATCTTGACGAGAGAATCGGACACCTTTATGTCCGACATACATAATCGAATGCCGCTAACACTCACCACTTCTGTTTGGGATGATTGGTTGGATCCGGCCATGAGTGACATTGGGGCTCTTAAACACCTAATCATGAGACAGTCGACCGAAGCATTCGACGCGCACCAAGTAGATCCCAAAGTAGGAAATCCTCAATATGATCGGCCTGAGAACATACTTCCTGTTCCAACCGACACTCTTTGGTGATATTTGAACTTAGCTTTCAAGCGCCGATTTGATTGACTCCGCGGCTTTTTCGAGATCTGCGGTATCGACGGAGTCGGAAGCTAAGGAAAAATCCATGTCTGACATTGTGTTAGCCGGAATCAGATGGATGTGCATATGCGGTACTTCGAATCCCGCAATTATCATTCCGATGCGTTGACTGCCGAATACCTGCTTTTGCGCCGCCCCAATTCGGCCAGCTACTTCGAAGAGGTGTTGTCGTAGGTCGGAAGGAACATCAAGCCATTGGTCGATTTCGTCTCGAGGCACCACCAAGGTGTGCCCATACGCGAGTGGGTTGATGGACATAAAGGCAACGCAGCGATCATCCTCCCAGACAAAAGTCCCTGGTAAATCGCCTTTGATAATCATTGTGAAAACGGATGCCATGAAATGAAGCCTACGATGCAGAGCATGTCTGAGCAGCAGTTACCGTGGCGACCGTTCACAGTTCCAAACTTGATCAGTCTTATTCGACTCGGTTGTATCCCTGTATTTCTGTGGCTCCTCTTTTCAGTTGAAGACCGTTGGGCGGCAGCTCTTCTGCTTGGCGCCTTAGGTGCGTCTGACTGGGTGGACGGCTATATCGCTCGAAGATTCGACCAGATCAGTGAACTCGGAAAGATCTTGGACCCGACAGCGGATCGACTCATGCTACTCGTGGGAATTTTTGCTATCTGGGTTGACGGTTCCGTGCCTGGATGGATCGCCTGGTTGGCTCTCGTCAGGGAGGGTTTGGTAGCTCTGGCCGCATTGTTGCTAGCTGCTCTTGGCGCTAGAAAAATCGAAGTGACATGGTGGGGCAAGACCGGCACCTTCCTGCTTATGTTCGCATTCCCCTTCTTCTTGGCGGGGGAGAGCGATGTGTTTGTGGCAAGTTTTTTTGCCGTTGGAGCTTGGGTTTGTATTATCGCTGGACTACCAATTCACTACTGGTCAGGGCTGACATATGTTCCTGCGGCCAGAGAGGCGCTGCGACATGGCCGCGCCGGCCGATGACCGTAGGTCCACCACCTCTCTTGGTGGGATAGGTTGGGCATATGGATTCGCCTGTTGAACTCCGATATTCAAGAGACCATGAGTGGGTGCGCATGGAAAGTTCCGTAGCGCGTATTGGTATTACCGATTTTGCTCAAGATGCCCTTGGGGATGTGGTGTATGTCGAACTTCCTGAGGTTGGATTGGTGGTGACGGCAAACTCTGCTTTCGCTGAGATTGAGTCGACGAAGTCGGTATCTGATGTGTTCGCCCCCGTGTCGGGGGAGGTCATAGAGGTCAACGATGTTCTAGAAGAACGCCCCGAACTAGTCAATGAAGAACCCTATGGCGATGGTTGGATCTGCGTGATTCAACCTAGCGCCGAAGCTGAACTTGACGAATTGATGGATGCCGAGAGTTACAAATCGTTCGTTGTTGAAGAGAGCGAGGAGTGATCAATGAATCAATTATGTGAAGCGTGCGGACATTCAAATGCCGCCGGATCACGGTTCTGCTCCAGTTGTGGCCGACCAATGAGTTCCGTGGAAGAGGCCAGCACCGAGGCACTTGAGCCACTTGGCGATGGTGTCGAAAGTGTCGACTTCCAAACTCCTTCGACAGGCGCGGCACTGGTTGTTGCAAGCGGACACCAGGCCGGCACCCGTTATGCGATTACTTCTGAACGGATTACCGTCGGCCGCCACCCTGATAGTGACGTATTTCTCGACGACATCACCGTTTCGCGACGTCACGTTGAGTTATCAACAAGTAACACGGGACACGTGATTCGCGATGTTGGGTCTTTGAACGGAACGTACCTCAATGGGGAGCGTCTAGCAGACAGCGAAGTATCGCTTACCAATGGCGACGAATTGCAGATCGGTAAGTTCAAACTGCTTTATCTCGTTTCTTCGAGTACTTGAAGACGGGATAGTGTCGAACATCCCAACTAAGGTCTGAGCATGATTGAGATGGAGTTGCTGGGGGTTCAAGTTGAGTTGCCATCCAACAGTCCACTCTTGTTATTAAGAGAAACTGAAGGGCAGGGCAGGGTGCTGCCCGTTGTTATTGACACTCCTGAGGCTCACGCCATTCATCGAGGAATTGAGGGAATTCGTCTGGCCCGACCCCTGACGCACGATTTGCTAGTCACGATGTTAGAGGAGCTGCAGGCCACTGTTATCGGAGTTGTGGTGACGGAGCTTCGCGAGCGAACTTTTTTTGCTGAAATCGAGCTTCAGGTCGCGGGTGAAAGCCGTACGATTTCCGCTAGGCCTAGTGATGCAATAGCGATTGCTGTTCGCACAGAGACCCCAATTTATGCTTCAGAAGATGTTCTTGCTGAAGCCGGGCAAGTAATTGAGGAACACCCACCTGATGGAGGTTCCGACAATGATCCGGATGAGCTGCTTGATGAGTTCAAACAGTTTTTAGATGATGTCAGTCCCGATGATTTCTGATTTAGCTTTCTGAAATATCGCAGTTTTTCGCGCGCAACGCGCGAATTATCGCGCGAAGGGTGGTTGCTTGGTCGCCCTTTTGCTCGTACTGTGGCATCACACCGACGTAGTTTCACGAATGTGATCAGTTTGGTGGCTAGTCGAGACGGAGGCACAACCTTGACTGAGGGCAAAGTAGCAGCAGGTTTTTCTGGAAAACGAACGGCTGAATTAGTGGGTATCACCTACCGGCAGCTTGATTATTGGGCACGAACTGATCTCATTCGCCCTTCATTGGCCGATGCGCAAGGAAGCGGAAGTAGGCGCAGTTATTCATATCAGGACCTTCTTGAACTCAAAGTCGTCAAGACTTTGCTTGACGCTGGCATCAGGCTTGAGATGGTGCGCGATGTCTTTTCTTATTTGCGAGAAAACCTTGGCGCAGATGTTGCTTCTGCCAATCTCGTAATTAACGGTTCCTCACCTCTGCTTGTGTCAGGTGAAGAAATTATTGATTTGATCCACAAAGGTCAGGGAGTGCTTAACGTACTTCCTCTTGCTGGAGTCAAGGAAGAATTAGATAACGCCATTATCGACTTGTTCCCGTCAGCCGAAGACAGAATTCGGGCGACCGGGTAAAATCTCTGTGGGTCTACTCAGCCTCTTGCGGAGCGAACCGCATAGAAGCTGAATTCATGCAGTAGCGATCACCCGTCGGTTCAGGGCCATCGGGGAAAACGTGGCCCAAATGAGCTCCGCATGAATGACATAGAGCTTCGACACGGACCATTCCATGAGAGGTGTCAATCTCTGTATCGACGACAGCCTCAGATAGTGGCTGCCAAAAACTTGGCCAACCAGACCCAGACTCATATTTAGATTCATTTGAAAACAAGTCAGCGTCGCAAACTACGCAGTGATAGGTCCCATCCTGTTTTTGATCCCAAGTCTCACCTGTGAAGGCCTGCTCGGTTCCAGACTCCTGGGTGACGTGGTACTGAAGCGGAGTTAAACGATCTCGTAGGTCTTCTTCAGTAAAAGGTTTTGAATGGTCGCTCATCGGTAACTCTCAAACACTATTCGGACAAACTGTGGACAAAAATAAGACTATTGCAGTAACCACTTAGAAATCTTATCTGTGGAAATAGATTGTCTTTCCACTAAAAATTCACAGCTTTTCGACACTGGTTAACCACAGGAGCTAAGAGGTAGATTCGAATTCATGGTCTTTGAGTTGATCTTCGTTGATGGTCGAGCAGAAGTAGTTTCTGGTGTTGATAACTATGAACAGGAAGGTCCCATGACGACTTTCTTTCAGTCGGAGGGCCGAAATTATGTGGATTCGTGGTCACTGCGTATTGCTAGCTACAGAACGGTCGATCTGACTTCCGTCCGCCGAGTGCTGGTAGGTGAACAGTAATTACTTCGAGCTTCGACGCTGTTTGTGACAGATGAAAGGCGCTTTGGGGCTATTCGTCGTCGTTGTTCAAAGATCGGACGATGTCTACAATTCCACCGAGGCTATCTAGGCGTTCCTGGGTGTCGGCGCCTTCAGGTTGGACGCGGAGAACTGAAATACCAGCATCTCGATAGGCGCGGACACGCTCTGTGACTTCAGAGACGGAGCCCAAAAAGTTGGTTTGCAGGATCAACTCGTCAGGTACCGCTTCGACAGCCTGCTCTCGTTCACCATCAACCCACAATTTTTGGACTTGTTGCGCCGCCATTTCAAAACCGCCACGCCTGTATGCGTCATTGTAAAAGTTTGTTGTTGGGGAGCCCATAGCTCCCAAGGTGAATGCAACCCCGGGTCTCCTGGGGGCCAGGAGCGGCTCTATTTCGTCACCGAACTGGACAGCTCCTCCCGCCTGATACTCGATGGCGGAAGGGTCTCTTCCTGCTCCGGCAGCTCCTTGTTGGACATGCCCGAGCGTGGCGGCAGCGCCGGAGGGAACAAAGGATGTTCCTGCCCAACCGTCAGCCACTTGGCCTGTGTATTCGAGAGATTTTGGGCCGAGGGTCGCCAACCAAATTGGTATTTGTTCGTTGGCTGGTTGAGCTAGACGCAAGGCTTTCCCCTCACCTCCCGGGAGAGGTAGTACGTGGTGGGAGCCTTCGTAGCTAATCTTTTCACCAGCAAATGCTTGTCTGACTATGTCTACCGTTTCGCGAAGTCGGGTCAGCGGCTGATGAAATGGGACCCCATGCAATCCTTCAACTACTTGGGGTCCACTTACGCCGAGTCCTAAAATAAATCGGTCCTCACTGATAGCAGCCATCGATAGCGCCGTCATAGCGGTCATGACGGGAGTGCGAGCGGAGATTTGTAGGATCCCGGTCCCGAGTTGAACTTCGTTGGTTACAGCTGCGAGGTAGGCCAGAGTGCTAACACCATCCATGCCCCATGCTTCGGCCGACCAAATTATGTCCACACCCATTTGTTCGGCTTCGCGTAAGAATTCAACTTGGATATCCCAGTCACGCTTCTTGCCTGAAGCGGGACCTCCGAATGCGATAGAAACCTTCATACCTCTTGCCTAGCGCACTACGGCGGCTCGTGCAGCGCTAGTTTCTGTAGGTATGGAAATTAAACCGCTTACCGGCGCCTTCGGGGCAGAGGTCTTAGACGTTGACCTCAAATCTGGCATCGGTACAGAGGAATCACGATTGATCGAGGTAGCTCTTGCAGAAAATGTGGTTCTAGTATTTCGAAACCAAGATCTAGATATCGATGGTTTCGAAAGTTTTGCAGCGAGCATCGGTGATTTTGGTGAGACTCCCTTCATTACACCGGTTGAGGGTCACCCAAACGTGTTGCGAGTTATACGTGAGGCTGAAGAAACGGGACCGCTGTTTGGAAGTGGGTGGCATAGCGACTGGAGTTTCCAGCAGCGACCACCGAGCGCGACGCTGCTCTACGCGTTGGAGGTTCCAGATGTAGGGGGAGATACGGCATTTACCAACCAATATTTGGCTTTCGAAAGTCTTTCAGAACCCATGCAGTCGATTCTTCGTGGTCTGAAAGGGATTCATTCAGCAGAACGGAGTTATGGGCCCCAGGGGACCTTTGGACGTCCTGATCCAGACTCTTCGATGGACATACATGGTGATGAGTCGGCGGTTGTGCACCAGACACACCCCTTGGTGCGGTCCCATCCGCTGACAGGACGTCAGTCACTATTTGTTAATGAGGTGTACACGGTCGGGATAGAGGGGATGACCAAGACTGAAAGCAATTCCCTTCTGGAGTTCTTATTTGAGCACAGTCGCCAAATCGCTTTCACATGCCGCGTTCGGTGGACTCCGGGGACCCTGACGATATGGGATAACCGAGCGACGCAGCACTTCGCCATCAACGACTATGCCGGAAGCAAGAGAGAGATGTATCGGGTTACTTTGGCGGGCGAGCAGCCTGCGTTGAGCTAGTTGGTGAGCGAGTTATCGAGAACAACTAAAGGACCCAAAAGAGCCAGATCTTGTAAGGCCTGGTCGTAGAGAAACTTCTCGGTACAGGCAGGTCGAGCCCAGTCCTCTTCGTCTCGTGTTGGGAGTCTCCCTCTGCCCTGTACGCGAAGATTACCCGTTAGGCGACTGCTCACTAACACGTCTTGATCTAGGAGCATCTGGATGAATTTATCTGGGTTATGGCTGGGCTCGTCAAACACGTAAAGCTTCAACCCATCGGTGACGAAAGGGGTGATGTAGTGCGTCAGTTTTCCTTGGGATCCGCTGATGTCGAAGCGAAGCATAAGCGAGTCCTCAAATACTTTGAATGGTGCATCAGCAGACCCGTTCATCGGGACGACCGTAGCAACCAAAGGGCGTGCAAGGTTGCCAGGAAGTAGCTTCTTCGTAGGAGTGAACTATCAGAGACGCCGGGGGTTTCAAGATGTCGGTTCAACAAGGCGAATATTGCGGATTTCTCACAACGGTTGAGGAACCTGGAATTCTCGTAGTGACGTTCAACCGTCCAGAGAGCCTGAATGCATCTACTGCTGCAATGAAAAGGGATTTAGTTGAGTTGCTGACACAAACTCAAATGGACGACGCTATCCGGATCGTTGTCTTCACGGGGCAAGGTTCGGCGTTTTGGGCGGGAGATGACCTAAAGGGTTACGGCGGAGACAGCGTCCAAGTGCCACAGATTCATCATGGGCACCACAACCCCTCCGGCACCTACAACGGTTTGCGAACGATATCTCAGGCGGTAAACACCGCAGTTCGGAATCTCGACAAGATTTCCATCGCAGCAATAAATGGCTTCGCCATCCAAACAGGCTTCTCACTTGCTTTAGCTTGCGATTTCCGTATTGCTTCGAGGTCAGCAAAATTGGGAAGTGCAACACTCAGATTTGGGCTATTGCCTGATGAAGGTGGCCAATGGTTGCTAGTGCAGCATTTGGGAGTGGCGAAGGCAACCGACTTCATGATGCGTAAACGAATTGTTGACGGTGAAACAGCCCATGAGTTGGGGCTAGTACATGAGGTTGTCGATGATGACAGTCTGATGGATGAAACTCTGTCATTAGCTCGAGAACTAGCCGACGGGCCACAAGTCGCGATGAGAATGCTGAAGCGCTCGATCCTTTTGGCAGCAGACTTAACATGGGATCAGTCGCTTGATGAGATAGCTGCGAAGACGGCCGTTACTGACCATCTACCCGATGCTCGTGAAGGTGCTGCAGCATTTATCGAAAAGCGTCAACCCCAATTCAATGGATGGTTAGAAGGTCGTGTCGACCCACCCATGGATGGGCCTGCTCCATGGGAAGCTGACTCAGAGTAAAGCACGATAAGCAGAGCAGAAAAGTGAGGGACCTGGTGGCGTTAATGACCCGCGTTTGTTAATTCTTCAAGAGCGCCCAACAACAGTGTTACGTTCCGCATCCGTGCTGTGTGACCCATGCAACCAATCCTCCACACCTTTCCAGCAACTGGGCCAAGCCCGCCACCGATTTCGATGCCATAACGATCTAGTAGGTGCTGGCGACTCTTAACGTCGTCGAGCCCTTCAGGGATAGACACTGTCGTGAGTTCGGGGAGCCGATACCCCTCTTGAGCCCATAACTCGAAGCCAAGTTCTGGTAGACGACTGTGGAGCTCATCGCCGCAAGATTGATGGCGGCCCAAGGTTTGTTCGAGCCCTTCGGATAGCACCACCCCTAAGCCGGCATGTAAGGCATACAGCATCGAGATGGGCGCCGTGTGGTGGTAAGCACGAGCACCGTCCCCGGATACGTATTCCTTAATCATGTTGAGGTCGAGATACCAGCTTTGCGGAGTCTCAACGAGCCTCTCCATCGCTCTGTGGCTGACAGTTAGTGGAGATAAGCCAGGTGGAACGCCGAGGCATTTCTGGGTCCCGCTGTAGGCGATATCGACGTTCCATTCATCAATTAGCACTGGTATTCCCGCAAGAGAAGTCACACAATCAACCAAAAGCAAAGAATCACCTTTGTTTGCTCCCAACTCGGCGATGTCATTTCGCACCCCGGTTGAGGTCTCTGCGTGTACGAGTGCGATGATCGATGGGTTGGGGTGGGCATCTAAGAGGCGTTGGGGATCTATGGTGCGTCCCCAGTCTTCTTCGACTCGGGTGACTGTCGCTCCTGCACGAGTTGCTACTTCGCACATTCGGTTCCCAAAAACACCGTTAACACCGATTACTACGTCATCGCCCGGGGTAATGAAATTCACAAAGGAGGTTTCCATACCAGCAGAGCCAGTGGCGCTAATTGGAAAAGTTAATGCGTTGTTCGTCTGCCATACCTCGCGTAGACGGTCGTTCGTTTCGTCTAGAAGCGATATGAATTCCGGATCTAGGTGTCCAAGGACAGGCCGATTGAAGGCTTCCATTACTTCTGGGTATGGATTACTCGGGCCGGGGCCCATCAATATTCGATCGCTATGAATCACGCCGAGCAACCGTAGTCAGAGGATCAGCTTTATGCACAATCGTCTATGACGACTCCACCGCTAGTCGCGTAATCAAACTGCTTGTATCCCAGCGACCACCTCCGCCTCTTTGAATTTCTGCGTAGTAAGAGTCGACCAGTCTCGTGATGTCCACGGCGGTCCGAAGACGGTTTGCCTCTTCGATAACAATTCCCAGATCTTTTCTCATCCAGTCCACAGCGAACCCGAAATCAAACTCATTACGAATCATTGTGGAGCCACGATTTTCCATTTGCCATGAGCCAGCTGCTCCTTTGCTGATGGTTTCAAGTACGAGTTCGAGGTTCAGCCCACTGCGCTTACCGAATTCAAGAGCCTCTGAGAGTCCTTGCAGTAGGCCCGCAATACAAATTTGGTTGACCATTTTAGTTAGTTGGCCTGATCCGCTGGGGCCGATCAGATTGCAGGCTTGGCTGTAGACAGAAATTATTGGTTCGGCAAGAGAGAACCATCGCTGATGGCCGCCGCACATGACGGTCAAGGTGCCGTTTTCGGCGCCTGCCTGACCTCCAGATATAGGCGCATCAAGAAATCCGACCTCGTGCGCAGCGCAGAGTTCATTGAGCTCGTTTGCAAGCTTGGCCGAAGCTGTGGTGTGGTCAACAATCAACGTGTCAGGTGCCATACCGGCAAGTACCCCGTCGTCATCTAACACAACAGAGCGAACATCATCGTCATTGCCGACGCAGAGAAAGGCTATTTCTGCGCCATCAACGGCGAGTCGCGGAGTTGCCGCTGAAGTCCCTTTGTTTTCTTGAATCCAAGCTTCAGATTTTGATGCCGTTCTGTTATAGACGGATACGACATGGCCAGCTTCTGATAGATGCCTGGCCATCGGAAAGCCCATAACTCCTAAACCGATGAATGCAACTTTCTTTGGCGTAGTCATAAAGCTTTCCTTTGGTATACGAAAGTATTCAAATCAGAAGCAACTAATTCTGAGGTTGGCCTTGTCTCGGCTTAAGTTGCAGTTTCATTCTCAGCGATCAGAACACGGACTTCGTGTTTCAATACTTTGCCCATCACGTTTCTCGGGAGCTGCTCCGTCCAGATCACCCGCTTTGGGTGCTTAAAGCGAGCGATTTGCCCATCGAAAAGTTGAAGAACAGCTTCGCTATTCTGTTCGGAACCCTCAGCGGCGACAGCTACGACTACGGGAATTTCACCCCAACGGCTATCGCTCACCCCCACGACTGTTGCTTCCGAAAGTAGATCACTTTCTGCAAGTACGTTTTCCAATTCAGCAGGGTAAATATTCTCTCCTCCAGAGATGACTACGTCTTTCTTGCGGTCGTCGATATAGAGCCACCCCTCGGTATCCATATGTCCGATATCGCCGGTGTGGAACCAACCGTCGGTTATTGACTCAGATGTGGCGTCGGGATTGCCCCAATAACTCGTCAAAACATTTGGTCCGCGCACCCATAGTTCACCAGATTCTCCTGCCGCTACGTCAACGCCTTCATCGTTGACGATGCGAACGTCGCAAAGAGTTGCAGCTTTACCGCAAGAGCCAGGTCGTTGAGCAGCCTGATCGATTCTCAAAACCACTGCGGTTGGAGAGGTTTCGGTAGCTCCATAAACCTGACCTACAGAGATTCCGCGTTCGAAGAAGGGTCGAGTTGCCGCCTCTGGGATTGTCGACGACCCCGCCATGAGGCCCTTGAGGGACGATAGATCCGCTTCCGCGAATGCTGGGTGATTGGTTACGGCATTTAAAGTCGCCGGAACGAACAGAGACCAAGTGGGCTGCCACCTTTCGACATCTTTGAGCCACTGCCCGGGGTCGAAGGAACTGTGTAGAAGAACTGATGCGCCTCCCATTAATGCGGGGAGTGTCTGAATGTTGAGTCCACCGACATGAAATAGGGGCAGAAAAGTCAGGAAGCGGTCATTGGAAGTTAAGTCGTGGGCATGGGCGCCATTGACAGCGTTGGCCGCCAGCGCACTTTGAGACAGGAGTGCTCCCTTGGGCGTTCCAGTAGTTCCGGAGGTGTATGCAAGTAAAACAGGGTCATCAGGCTGACCGGATCTAGGAGTTACCTCGATGGGCTCAGATTGAGAGACCTCAGCTAGTGAAAATACTGGTGTCTCTTCCGCAGCCTCTGCTGCATGTTCGGCGAAGTCCTTGTGAGCTACAACAAGCCTGGGCCCTGCGTCTTGAAGAATCCAACGATGTTCAGCGATGAGCAGGCGCGAGTTCAGAGGCAGAAAGATCGCTCCCAATCGGGAACAAGCGAGTAGTAACTCGATTGCTAGCGGGTGGTTTGGTCCTAGCCAAGCAACTCGATCGCCAGGTTCGACTTCATGCAGGTGTAACCAACCAGCTATTGATGCAATCCTTGTGGAGAGCTGCTGGTAACTGGTTTTGTCACCTTCGAACTCAACAGCGAGCGCGTCGGGTTGGTGGTCAGCCCACTTGTCTACCCATGATGCGAGATCCGATCCGTTACTCCACATGAGAAGTGCCGTTATGCCAAATCACCTTGCAACACGCCTTCTATGACGACAGGATCGCCGTCTAAGGCCACGGTGTGATTTCGCATGGGAAGATCGAAATGGCCGAGCGTATGTCGACCGGCGTGTTCGTTGGCCCCTGTCGAATAAAGAAAGTTGCCTGCAAATGCTCGTTGTTCAGTCCCGTTGGTTTGGCTTCTGTCATACAAAGGCAAGGTGTCCCAGCGAGCCCCAGGATTCATGCCCCATCCAATGTGGCTAGTTGCGTAGGCGTCGGGGTCACCCCATGCATCTGAATAGCTGCGGAAAAGAGACGCATCGGTACCTTCGCCTGCGACATCAACCACATAGTCGTTTTCGATCGTAAGTGTTACAGGAGACTCGATATAACGCTTGAACGTCAAATTCATGTCACCTCGATCCATGACGATTACGCCATTTACTGTGTTGGCTTTGGGGAAGGCTAAACACAAGCCACCGGGCCAATGAGAGATCGACCCCGCTTGGGTTGTGTAGCCCCAACCGCCGCCGCAAGGAGCGTCGCTTAGGTTTACAACTACGTCGGTTCCAGCGGCCGATGTCACATGCATCTCTGTTGCTTTGATCAGCTTCTTGATTCCCGTCTTGACTTTAGGTTCAAGGTCCTCTGTCGGCATCAATCTCTCAAGGGCCTCTGGATGTTCGTTCGAGACCATCAACACCCGACTGCCATCGGCCAAAATCTCTGGCAGCTCGGGAGCGTGCAGTAAACCTTCAACAGTGCAGTCGACGACGAAGTCGACTGAAGCAAGCGCCTTTATGACAGCTGTTGAACCGGCGATCGCGTCTGACGCTCCCGTCGACCTGACGGGGACGGGAGAGTTTTGACGCAACGTGGGGAGAACTATGTGAATTGCGCGGATACCTAATCGATCCAAAGCAAGTTCCGCCAAATTTACGTTGACGTTTCGACTTTGAGTTTCAGAAAGGATTGCTGCGGTTTGGGTCTTATCGACGGCGCACATTTCGAACACGCGAGCGAACACGTCAATCCATTTTCCTTCGATGCGCTCTACAAGCATGCTTCCTCCTGGTATACAGCGTGAAATCAATATCTGAGACCTAGTTAAGCATTGATGACTGCGAATCGATCAAGATTCCTGGGATCTGACTGACGATGGCAAAATTAGTTTCTCGCGGGATTAGAAACTCTGGTGATCAAAGGTGGTCGCGCGGATCTAAATCAGTCCCATGGAGGTGGGACGTGTCGTTGTATCTCCGACACATCCACCTTCGTCCTCGCTCCCCACCAGAAACGACCTCTAATTCGGTGATGGAGGTGACGTTGGGCGCAAGTTCCGTATGCCACTGGTTCGGTCCCAGCCCAAAGGCGATCGCCATTGCGGCTGAAATAACACCGCCGTGGCACCCGATCAGAATGGTAGAGCCCACATGAGTGCTTCCGATCTGACTCAATGCTTGGCCCACTCGGTGACGGAATCCTGCTCTGCTGTCAGCACCGGGGATTATCGGGACAAATGGGTCTCGTTGCTCGAAGTTGCCGAGGTCATATCGCTCTCTGACCTGCTCCCAGGTCAGGCCGTCGGCTTCGCCTAGTCGGAACTCTTCGAGGTCAGAATGAATGTTTATTTCATGTTGTTGCAAAGCACAAGACAGGACAATCTCGGTGGTTTCGATGGCTCGAGGAAGTGGGGATGAATAGACGACATCGATTGAATTTTCGTTTCCACTAGCCAACCTCTCACCCAAACAAGCTGCTTGTTCTTTCCCGCGGGCAGAGAGTCCTGAACAAGTGTTGGGGCCACCGACCACACCGTCGACCATGACGTTGGATTCTCCGTGGCGAATCAGAAGAAACCTTGTCGTGAAGGTGCGGTCAGTCTGCGTTTCTGTCATCGAGGCACTCTAGAGGTAGAAAGGTATTTGCAGTCAAAACTTGATCAGCTGACGTAGCCTACGGTTTCGAGCACCGCCCGCTAACCGGAGAACGACCTGATGACAGCACTCGAAGTTGAGGTGGACCCAGGCGAAGCGGGCTTTGACGCCAAGCGCCTAGGTAGGTTAAGTACCCACCTAAACAAATATGTGGACAAAGGACTTCTCCCCGGCGTAAACGTATTGGTCAGTCGCGGTGAGGAAATCGTTTATCGACACATGTACGGAGCGCGCGACATGGAACGCGCATTGCCGGTGGAAGCTGACACTATTTACCGTTTTTATTCAATGACGAAGCCCATTACTTCGATCGCCATAATGCAACTATACGAGCAGGGTCTGTTCCAGTTGAAAGACCCAATATCGCGGTGGATACCGTCATTCGCGGGTAGTCAGGTTTTTGCTGGTGGGGACGCACTCCAGCCTCAAACACGTGAGGCAACTAGAGACATATCGGTTCATGACCTATTGACACACACAAGTGGGCTGACCTACCACTTCCATATGGCTCATCATGTAGACGAAATGTATAGAAGAGCCGGTTTCGACTGGACGAAAAGTCCAGGTGACTTAGAAAGTCAATGCGACATCCTGGCTTCGCTGCCTCTTTTGTTCGACCCAGGGAGTGAATGGAATTATTCATATTCGACCGACGTTTTGGGACGCCTTGTTGAGGTAATGAGCGGCCTAAGTCTTGATGCCTATTTGAAAAAAAATATTTTCGAGCCCATAGGTATGGTGGACACTGGGTTTTCGGTGCCGGGCGGGCAAGAGGAACGATTTGCCTCTTGCTATTACCCAGATGGCGAAACTCAACAGGCAACTTTGCTGGATGATGCTCAACGGTCTCGATACCTTCGCGAACCCGAAGCTTTTTCGGGCGGAGGCGGACTGGTTTCAACCCTAGGTGACTATCACCGCTTCACCCAGGCACTAAGGAGTGGGGGGGCTTTAAACGGTAAGAGGATTATCGGACGGAAGACCTTGGAATTTATGACTTCCAACCATCTACCGGGAGGAGTGGACCTGACTGAATACGGGCGACCGTTGTTTTCAGAAACGGCATACGACGGTGTTGGGTTTGGATTGGGTTTTTCCGTGGTGGTCGATCCAGCGAAGGCCAAGGTCTTGAGCCAGCAAGGAGAATACGCGTGGGGTGGGGCAGCTTCCACGGCATTTTGGGTGGACCCTGTCGAGGACCTAACCGTAATATTTTTAACGCAACTGCTGCCCTCGAGCACACACCCAATTAGGCCCGAGATGAAGGCGTTGGTTTATCAGGCGCTTCTGTAGCTCGTAGAACTTCTAACTAGATGTGCGCGGTACGGTCGAAGTTGGGTCTATTTGGCTAGGGCGGAAAGAATGATGAGTAAATGCCTGCGAGACTCTCGGTTATGAGCGATGAAGCTACCGAAGAGTTTGATCTCGTAATTGTCGGCACGGGATCAGGCAACAGTATCCCTGGCCCCGAGTTTGGTCATTGGAAGATAGCAATCGTTGAGAAAGGTCTGTTCGGAGGCACCTGCCTCAACGTTGGCTGTATCCCATCGAAAATGTTCGTTTACGCAGCCGATGTAGCGGAGACAATTCGAGCAGCTGAGATCTATGGACTTCAGGCTGAGCTGACGGGAGTGAATTGGTCGGCAATTCGCGACCGGGTGTTTGGACGAATTGATCCGATCGTGGAAGGCGGTGAGAGCTACCGGTTAGGTGCTGAGTGCCCCAACATCACTGTGTTTAAAGGAGAAGGCCACCTCATAGGTGAACGGACCCTTGAGGTAACTGGTGAAGATGGAGGAGTGAGCCGTATATCAGGGCGGCATGTAGTTCTGGGCGCGGGAGCCCGCCCGTTTGTGCCGCCTTACCCAGGTCTCATGGATGTTGACTTCCACACCTCGGACACAGTGATGCGTCTCGAAGTTCTTCCTGAACGAATGCTCATTTTTGGAGGTGGGTATATAGCTGCAGAGCTCGGACATGTTTTCTCGGCCTTCGGTTGTGAGGTGACCATGGTCAATCGGGGAGACAGGCTGTTGCGCAGAGAAGATGAAGATATTGCCCAACGGTTTACCGAACTAATGAGCCGAAGGTTCGATGTTCGATGCGGAGCAGAAGTCATAAAAGTCGCGCAAGAGGATGAAATCCTGCGAGTTGAGGTCAGGGTCGATGACAATGTCGAAGTCATCGAAACCGACCTCATTCTGGTCGCAGCGGGTCGAGTGCCGAATGGTGATCTAATTGGAGCTGAGTCGTGCGGGATTGCTTGCGAAGATGGACGGGTGCTGGTTGATGAGTACTTCCGAACAACAGTGCCGGGGGTTTGGGCCTTTGGTGATCTTTCTAATACCCACCAGCTGAAGCACTTAGCAAACGCTGAAGTGAGAGCTCTGCGTCACAACCTTTTGGTTGCCGACGGTGAAGTCGATACCCCGATGCACAGTGTCGACGACACGTTTGTTCCTCACGCTGTTTTCGGGCATCCACAAGTGGCGTCTGTAGGGCTTACAGAGAATGACGCACGCGAGATGGGTGTGCCGTTCGTCGTTGCACTTAAAGAGTACGGAGCGACTGCATATGGTTGGGCAATGGAAGACTCGGAGAGCTTTTGCAAGTTAATCGCTCATGCTGAAAGTCGACAGCTATTGGGCGCGCACATTATCGGTCCCCAGGCATCGACCCTGATACAGCAGTTGGTGCAAGGCATGGAATTCGGACAGACGGTAGACGAGTTGGCCTCTGGTCAGTTCTACACGCACCCAGCGTTGACGGAACTCGTAGAAAACGCCCTGCTGGAATTTTGATGTCCGCGCAACTGATCATTCGGAACTTAGGTTAATTTCCCAAAGCACCTGGTCTAAACAGTCTCCGGCCGACATTGCAGGAAAGCTGCAGGGACGTTCGGTCGAAATCGTTGATGGAACTGGAGACAGAATCGTCCAGGGGGTCGGGTGACAGAACTGAACGACGCTGAGCCGCCCCTCATTTTGATTTGGATCGGCGACGACTCGATGCCATCCCACGGGGATTAGACCGTTAGTCAACCTTTCAAGCATGATACCGGTGTTGATGATGACGTATCCGTCCGGTGGTGTTGCATCGACCCATCGGTCTTCAATCTTGACCTGAAGTCCGCGACTAGTAGCTCTTGGTAGAGCTGTTATCAGATTGATATCTCCGTGTTCTTCTGCCCAAACATGACCGCCATCCCCGGTTTTTGGGGCTTCGTTCATAGGTGGATAGTTGATAGCTCTGGTGAGATGGGACCCATCTTTCAGCATGGTGTCGAAGAAGCTCGCGTTCACGCCGATGCCGGTAGCGATTATTCGCAAAAAGCGAGTTTGGAGTTCCACAAGGTTTTCGTGAAAAGTCGACAAGATTTGAGCAGCTTCGGGAAGGTGGTTGGAAGGAAAGACTGGGTCACCATATCGATGCGGATATCGGGCACGCAGCGGATGCCCATTTGGTAGAGGTGCTCCCCAATTCAGCATCTCCTTCCAATCTGGGGTGTGAGACACTGCTGCTGTTTCAACCAACAAGCCTGTGTAACCGCTTTGGCCTCTGGAGCCGCTAGCTATGTATTCCTCTTTGGCCTCCAAGGGAAGATTAAAGAACCTCGATAGAACGTCGTAAGTGTCGTCGAGCATTGCTTCGGAGAGGTCATGTTTGGTGTAGACGAACCCTGTAGCGAGACTCCGCATGACACCATCTACTACTGCGAGACGCTCTTTGGCGCTTCCTTGTTCGAAAGCCAATAAGTCAACGTCGAGAATTTCATTCATCATGAGCCAAGGTATGTGTAATTCGCAGGGTTGTCAGTCAGTTTTTCCGGTTAACCAAAGTTCGTACCTCTCGGTGTCGGTCCAAGCCCCCGTCAATTCGTTGAATCTTTTTGCTGGTCCAAGCATGAGCGAAGTGAGCCCGTCGCGTGCTTCTGAGCTAGACACCGAGTTCATGTTTTGTGGAAGAAGGAGTTCTTGGGTGGGAGGCGCTTCGAATGGTTGCCGAGGGACGATCGCAAGTTCAGGCAACGTTGCGAGGGCCGAATCACGCAACGCTGTATCACCTTCATAAAAAATTGGATCCTGTATCTGGTGCCATTTGTCAGCTCCCATTACTAACAAGTCGTAACCAACAGCCATATCTGCCAATAGTTGAGAGTCTGTTACACGAATTTGTAGCCATTCATGTTCAGCAGCTACCTCTTCCAATATTGCGATGCGATGTTCGAACCTCGGAATAGAAACATCCTCTTTAGCTAGAGCAACTCTGCTGACCGCCCAGACGACCTGTTCTATTTCGTGTTGGGCTATCACAGCCTCCGAAATAGCTAAATGCGCCACTGTCGGCGGATTGAATGATCCGGGATATATCGCAGTGGCCATATCAGATACGTCTACCAGTCAACGACCGCAGAGCTCTCGGGTTGCCGCCAAGTTTAATTTCGACATCCCTGTTGATTCCGTGCGCAAGGTTGTCCCACATCCGGTCAATCAATTGAGCGCAAAGGACATCGTCGTCACGCACCCCATCTGCCGAAGAACGACGCAGGAAGGGGATGCAGTAGGCGTTTAGGCCGATTAATGCCGAAGCTAATCCTAAGTCCAGAGGCGCTGCCCCTGCTTCGCGAGATAGCTGAACCCTGAGTTCTATATTTTCACCGAGAACCTGGATTATTGGCAGTGCGAGTTCCTCGTATGCCGCTCGAGGAACTTGGTGTCGATTGGATAACGCTTGGGTAGCACTTCGCGCTGCTTCGTCTCCGAGTCTCAATGTTTGGAGTCTTATTCCAGCGAACCAAGCGGCCTTTCTGTTCAGCTTTTGGGGAGGAGGGAACCGAGATCGGGTTGGTTTCGGAGATGGCGCAGTTTTCAAGACGCGATCATATTCAGCTCGACGACCTGGGTCAGACAAGACGAACCAGGCATCGTTAATCTGGCGCATTACAGTCGAATCACCAGACTGTCTATCGGGGTGATGGACAAGTGCTAGTCGTCGATAGGCACGTTGTAGAGACTCTTGAGTACTGCCAACTGGGACCCCTAATTGTTCGTACAACGATGGGTTGACCACCTTGCTCTTGGAATCGTCCATAGGTCAGTTTCTCAGCGCGATATGTCCAGGGTCTCCTGGCTCCAACTCACCTATTACCGCTGCGAAGTGACCCACTTCTGTGAGTTCTGCAACAGCATCTACAGCAGCGGACGCGTCACAAGAGAATAGAAGGCCTCCCGAGGTTTGAGCATCGCAGAGAATGAGGCGCTCAGTAAAAGATCCGCCACTTAAAAATGGTTCAAGAAAATCTAGGTTTCTTTCGGTGCCTCCAGCCACGAAACCACCTTCAACCAGGTCATTAATGCCAGGTAGAAGTGGAACCGATGTTGTTTCGACTGAGGCAGATAACCCACTCGCTGATGCCAGCTCATAGAGGTGACCGAGGAGGCCGAACCCCGTAACGTCTGTGGCTGCTGAGGCCCCCACTCGAGAGGCAGTTTTGGCCGCCGAGGAATTGAGGCGAGTCATTTCTCGAACGCCCGCAAGGTAAACCTCATTTAATGAACCGTCTTGTGAAATGGCTTCAGGGTCGGAACGCTTTAAAGCTGTTGCCAATAAACCTGTTCCTATTGGCTTTGTTAGGACCAGAGCTTGACCCGCTTCACCTCCGCCATTGGTAAGAAGTTCTTCAGGTGCAACTTCGCCCACGATAGACATCCCGTACATTGGTTCAGGTCCATCAACGGTATGACCGCCGGCTACGACCCAGCCGCCCTCATCAGCAGCCATCTGACCTCCGATGAGGACATCGCCGAGGATCTCCAAGGCAAGTTCCTCCCTTGGCCACGCGACCAGGTTGAGTGCGAATAATGGCTCGCCTCCCATGGCATAAATGTCGCTGACGGCGTTAGTCGCGGATATCTGACCCCAGAGTTTTGGGTCATCAACTATTGGGGTGAAAAAGTCGGCTGTGGCAGCTAGAGCATTCCCATCTGAGCGTTGCCACACGGCAGCGTCGTCGCTATTTTCTGTGCCGACCAGAAGGTCGGGATGACTAGGATTTGGCAAGTGACGCAACACGTGCGCCAAGTCACTGGGACCGAGCTTGCAAGCTCAGCCAGCGCCGTGGCTGTATTGGGTCAGTCGAATCAAACTTGTCACGCCACCACGGTAGTACCCAAGGACTAGTTCACCGTATATGTGCTCATTGTCTCAAGGAAAATTTGCATTCCCTGATCGCGGTCAATTTTGTAAGCAACTTCGCAGTTGAGTGGTTGATCTCCCCATCCGCGTTGATCCACAACCGTCATGCCCCGTGTGTGCGCTCCCTCGGTTTCAACGGTTACGTTCCGAAGTTCGAACTCAAATAATTCCGGGTGAGTTATAGCAAGAACAGCGCATGGGTCGTGCAGAGGGACCCGCTGCCCGCGAGTTCTCTTCTGGTACGACATGAGATAAAAGTCGAAAAGATCGGCAGCGAAACTTGCTACTTGATTATTGATGCTTCGGAGGTCTGCGATTATTTGTTCATCAATACCGAATTCATGAGTGAGGTTAAGCCCGGCCATTCGAAACGGTTTTAAACCAGCGCTAAAAACAATTGAGGCAGCATGGGGGTCAGCCCATACATTGAATTCGGCTGTGGCGGTGACGTTACCCACTGTTGCGCTCCCACCCATGATCGATATGCCGGCAACGCGCTCGACTATGTCGGGTGCTTGTTGCACGGCTAAAGCAATATTTGTAAGAGGTCCGATGGGCACCAGCCACACGTCGTCATTGTCGCGAACGGTGTCAATGATGAAACGCACTGCATCTGAGCTTTTGGCAGAGCGTGTGACTGTTGGCCGGGATGGTCCATCTAATCCTGTTTTGCCATGGGCCTCTTCGGCATGTCTTGGCGGTAATAAAATGGGTTTTTCGGCGCCTGCATGCACCTCAACGTCAAGACCAACAAGTTCTGTGAGGAGAAGAGCATTGTCGGTGGTTAAGTCCAACGGTGCATTACCTGACACAGTCGTGATTCCTAGAATTTCGGTCAACTTGGCGGCCATCATGATCGCTACAGCATCGTCGTGTCCGGGGTCGCAGTCGATGATGATTTTGGGCTTCATATTCTTGCCATCCCGGGGCCGTTCACGTCCGTGTCTCCCCAATAGTGGGGCAGTCTTAGGTACCCAACTCTTGGTAAGTCAAGCGCGGGTTTCAGTCCTTGATGAAGTTTGAGTCTTTGGATGGAACGAACGTGACTCAACATTTCGTAAAAAACCATCCAAAGGGAGCCCTCTAGGTCATAGGTGATACTGCTGCCCTGTGGATCGTCGGTGCTTGCCCCTCTCGGAAGGGTGGTAATTACGTACTTCCAAAACTCGGTGCCTCTAACCGTTTGCGTTTCCGATCTGAGCAGTTCTATGGGCTGTTCTTCGACGAGTCTTGTCAGCCAACCGATCCCCAAGTTTAAATGGCTCAAGATGTCCGGTATTTGCGAGAATAAATCAGTATCGAGAACTCGGTCCCATTTGTTGTTAGGTCCCATCTGATGCTCGGCCCAGTTAATTGGGTCGGGAATGTCACCGTTGGGCCATAGAAGGTGGCCCGCTCGTCTTTTAGTGAACACAAGGGCATCCCATGCGATATGAGAGACTTGTCTTCTGCAGGACCACCACATCCATTCTTTTTCGGGCGAGGTGTCGTGGAAATCCAGTTGGTCGTCTGACAGGTCTGCCAGTTCGGCTTCTACCCAATCGACGATGTGGGGGTACCAAGGCATTGCCCCCGACTCTGAAGAAGTTGGCATCTCGAGGATGCTGGGGTCTGTTAGAGCCATGTGACGAAGCTAGTCGTGCGCCTTGGATAGTTGCTGTTTAGCTAGGTAGTTCTTCGAAGGAACGTGGGCTTGGACAGTTACATACGAGATTCCTGTCACCGTGAGCGCCATCAATTCTGCTTACAGGTGGCCAGTATTTGTCCGCAGAGCTTGAAGGGAGCGGGAAGGCGGCTTCTTGTCGCGTGTACGGATGACGCCAATCGTCTTTTAGTAGGTCTTCGGCTGGGTGTGGAGCATTTACGAGAGGATTGTCTTCGGCGGGCCATTCACCTGATTCGATTCGTGCAATTTCTCTTCTGATTTCGATCATGGCATCGCAAAAGCGGTCGATCTCCTGCTTTGACTCACTTTCGGTTGGTTCGACCATCAATGTGCCCGGCACTGGGAAAGACATCGTTGGGGCATGAAAACCGTAGTCAATCAGTCTCTTTGCTATGTCTTCAACGGTTACGACCTCTGATAGCTGTCTCAGGTCCAAGATGCATTCATGGGCGACCAATCCGTTTTGTCCGCGATATAAAACTGGATAGCTGTCGTCTAGCCGCAGTGCGATGTAGTTGGCATTTAAAATCGCGACTGCCGTGGCGCGTTGCAGCCCTTCGGCTCCCATCATCGCTATATACATCCATGGAATAGGGAGGATTCCTGCAGACCCCCATGGAGCTGCTGCTATGGCTCCACTTCCGGTTACTGGTCCAGCCTCGGGGACCAGCGGGTGATTGGGCAAGAAAGGAGCTAAATGTTCTCTTACCGCGACCGGGCCTATTCCCGGCCCCCCGCCTCCGTGTGGGATGCAGTAGGTTTTGTAGAAGTTGAGGTGGCTTACATCTGCCCCGAACTGTCCTGGTGCGGCAAGTCCGACCAGGGCATTTAAGTTTGCTCCATCAACGTAGACCTGGCCGCCGGCTTCGTGGATTGTTCGACAGATCTGGACGATCCCTTCCTCAAATACCCCATGTGTCGACGGGTATGTGACCATTATCCCGGCAAGAACATCTTCATACTCAGCAACTTTGACTTGTAGGTCGTTGAGATCGATATCGCCATCATGATCGCATTCGACAACGACGACTTTGAGTCCTGCCATAACCGCTGAAGCAGCGTTAGTCCCATGCGCTGAGGAAGGAATAAGGCAGACATCTCGTTGATCTTCGCCTCGGGACTCGTGATAACGCTTAATGGCTAGAAGGCCAGCGAACTCTCCTTGCGAGCCAGCATTAGGTTGTAGCGAAATTTCGTCATATCCAGTGCACGCGAGCAGCCAGTTGCTTAGCTCTTCAATTAGTTCCATGTAACCCCTTGCTTGGTCTAGAGGTGCGAAGGGATGGATGTCCGCGAACTCTGGCCAAGTAATCGGTGTCATTTCACTCGCGGCATTGAGTTTCATTGTGCAACTACCGAGAGCAATCATGCTTCGGTCCAAAGCTATGTCCTTGTCAGACAGTCGGCGGATGTATCGGAGCATTTCGGTCTCTGAGCGGTAGGTATTAAAAACTGGATGATCCAGGTAGCTGGAAGAACGTTTTAGACGTTGAGGTATTCCTTTTTGGGCGTCAAAGGTTTGTGGGCTTTCGCTGTCGTTTAAGAATGCCTGAACTAAGTGATCAAGGGTCTCCGCATCGCAGGTTTCGTCGAAGGTCACAGCAACGCTGTCTGAGTCAACGAACCGAATATTTATTCCCTCTCCGAGAGCGCGTTGCACAACTTCTGCTGCCTCATCTGGAACCTGAATGGTAAGAGTGTCGAAAAATGCCTGATTAGAAATAGTGAACCCAGCAGATTCAAGTTTTGCGGCGAGGGCGGCAGTAAGGCTGTGGACCCGTTGAGCGATCTTCTTCAGACCATCGGGGCCATGGTAAACGGCGTACATAGATGCAATGACTGCAAGTAAAACCTGAGCTGTGCATATATTGCTCGTGGCCTTTTCGCGACGGATATGTTGCTCACGAGTTTGCAGTGCCAATCGTGTTGCTGGGCGACCTCCACTGTCGACTGAGACACCAACTAACCGACCTGGGAGAGCTCGTTTGTGTTCTTCTCGTGCCGCAAGGTAGCCGGCGTGGGGACCCCCAAAGCCGAGTGGAACCCCGAAACGTTGTGAAGTTCCTACGACTAAATCAGCCCCCAATTCTCCGGGAGGGGTCAGAAGGCAGAGGGCCAAAAGATCCGAAGCGACGCAAAGAATTCCGTCATTTCCGTGGACTGCTTCCGCGATGTGGCTGATATCGCGAATGTCACCTGAAGAGCCCGGGTATTGGACTAAAACTCCGTAGCAATCGGCGGGATCGAGATCTTGCCAGGCGTTACCAACTTGTATGTCGATGTCCAACGCTTCGGCACGAGTTCGGACCACATCGATGGTTTGCGGGTAACAGTCCGAATCGACGAAGAATTTTTGTCCACTAGCTTTTGTTAGCCGCCTCGCCATGGTCATTGCCTCAGCTGCAGCAGTGCTTTCATCCAGCAACGAACTGTTAGATATCTCCATCCCGGTAAGGTCACAAACCAGTGTTTGGTAGTTGAGAAGAGCTTCCAGCCTGCCTTGGCTTATTTCTGGTTGGTAGGGCGTGTAAGCGGTGTACCAACCAGGGTTCTCGAGGACTCGACGGACCACCACGGCGGGTGTCACTGTGTTGTGATAGCCGAGCCCTATCAATGATTTCATTGGCTTGTTCAAACTTGCTATTCGTTGAATTTGGGCAATGGCATCAACTTCAGTTAGAGGATTCGGAAGATTAAGTGGTTCGTGTGTGCGGATTGCATCGGGGACAACGGCAGTGCACAGCTCCTCGAGGCTGAGATAACCGGTAGCTGAGAGCATCAAAGCTATTTCGTCGTCGCTTGGGCCAAGGTGCCGGACGAGAAAGTCGGGTTGAGGGTTAAGTTCTTGCATGTGTAAGTCTCAATTTCGGCTGTAGTTGTGGGGAACGAATGGCAGAGCGCTGATTTGGCAAGGGACCTCTTTGCCCCGTACTTCAGCAACCAAAGTGCTTTCAGAGTGCGAAATGATTGGGTCGACATAGCCCATGGCAACTGGTCGATCACAGGTGGGTCCGAAGCCTCCGCTGGTGACAATTCCGACTTCCAGGCCTTCGTCAGTTCGTAGTTTTGCCCCGTCTCGGATCGGCCGCTTAGTTAGAGAGGAAATTCCTACTCGAGTTCTGTCAGTGCCACCTGAGAATTGAGCAAGTATGACCTCGGCGCCAGCAAAAGTAGGCTCGTCGCGTCGGCGGCGGGGGATTGTCCATCCGAGACGAGCCTCCACTGGAGTAATGGTTTCGTCGAGTTCATGGCCGTAAAGACATAGTCCGGCTTCAAGCCGCAGACTGTCCCTGGCCCCTAGACCACAAGAGCTGACGGTCTCGTCATGAAGGAGCATTTCTGCGAGTTTCACAGCATCGTCAGCCGGAACGATTAGCTCGAAGCCGTCTTCTCCGGTGTAACCGCTACGGCTGATAGCACATTCGATTCCGTCAATTGAGAACTGGCCCGAAGCCATGAAGGTCAGATCTGCGATTGTTGAGTCGAAGCCTGACAGAACTGTCACCGCTTTTGGCCCCTGGAGTGCCACTTGAGCGAGGTCCTCTCGGATATGGATTTCCGTGTAATCGCCAAGAGCTGTTTCGATGCAGTGAAGATCACTCTCCACTCGTGAGGCGTTTAAAACCAATCGAAGTTGGGTGTTGCCTCTCGAGATGATGAGGTCATCGATGACACCTCCTTGGTCATTAGTTAAGAGCGCGTACCTCAGACGACCCACTTCGAGGTCTTGGATGGAAGCGGGTGAGACAAGTTCCAGCGAATCGATGACTTCAGGCAGTGAGGTCCCTGGTTTGGGAACGAGATCAACGATCCCCATATGGCTGACATCAAAGAGCCCTGCGGAGGAACGCGTAGCTAGATGCTCGTCGAGGATGCCGCCGAAACTGAGAGGCAATTCAAAACCAGCGAATGGCGCAAATTTCGCTCCTCGGTCGCGATGCAGCGAATGCAGGGGCGACTGTTTGGATATTCGAGTTTCGGAAGGTTCGCTCATAGCTCACTAGCCCGCGTCGAGTTTCATGCCCCGCGCTGTCCCGGAACCTGAGAGATTGGCCGCTTAGCGCAGTTTTCCCCTTCGGTGGAGCCAGCCGAAGCCGACTCTCTTTCCAGCGTTGCTTCTTCCCTGCGGTCCGGAGGCCTGAGAGTTTCCCGGGGCGGTTGCTCCTTCGGCGCCGGTCAACCGCAATAGCGGTTAACCAGACTCTCCCACTGGGCGTTGGCAGCAAACGTCATCTTAATCGTGGCGCACTCGCAAGGGTGTGATCAGTTGTGAGTGCGGTACTACGTTGAGAGCAACTACTTGAGAAAATCCGCTATGCGGTCCTTTGGGCGGCCAATTATCGCATTGTCGGACCTAACGAGAACCGGGCGCTGCATCAAAGCTTTGCGTTCAAGTAGGAGTTCCACGACGGCTTTGGGGTTATCCACATAGTCATCGGGGTCTAGCCCCAATTCTTTGAATTTCGAGTCCTTGCGCACTAGGTCCTCTACTGGGTCTTCTAGGACAGAGGCAATGTGTTCTAAAGTCTCGCGATCTGGCGGTGACTTCATATAGAGGACGACATTTGCATCAACGTTTTCCTCCTCAGCGACCGCTAAGGCGTTTTTGGACGAACCTCAATGGGGGTTGTGGTAAATCGTGACTTTAGGCATTGGCGCTCCTCGACATTTCAGATAGGACCGTATCAGCGTTTGAAGCCTTCTTGGATCCGCTCGATCATGTCAGGGGCGACGCCAGGTCCTTTTTCTCTCGCCCATTTGAGGCCATCTTCTCGGGTCATCTCAGCAAGTAACCGCATCTGCTTTTTTTCCTCTCGCAATGTGTGCCATGAATTCGTTGCGACAGTTTCGGCCCAGTCGTTAGTGGTCGCTTCAAGTTCGGCTTCAGGTACACACCGATTAGCGAGACCAATTTGGATTGCCTCGACTCCTTCGACGACTCGTCCGCTGTACATGATGTCGCGAGCAACCAAGGGGCCAACTCGCTCCGGCAAGCGATTAGTCATTCCCCACGTGGGAACCATGCCCCATTTCCCATGTGTGTCGCAGAAACGCGCGTCATCAGCACAAATGAGCAAATCGCACGCTAAGGCCAGCTCCAATGCACCTGTATAGCAATGACCGCGTACCGAAGCTATTACCGGTTGAGGCATGCGTTCGATGAAGTCAAGTGTCTCCGCCTGCTGGTATGGGTTGACCAACTTGTCACCCTTTTCGATCGCCTTTAGATCGTTTCCGGCAGAGAACGACCGGCCGGCTCCGGTAAGGATCACTACTCCGATTTCATCTGGTGAATCAGCAATGTCGGATAGGAGCGATCTGAGCTGTTCAAATAGCAAAGGACTCAAAGCATTGAGCGCTTCGGGTCGATTCAGAGTGAGAGTGGACACTCCATCATGATCGGTTCGTACTACTAATGAACTGTTGGTGTCATTCATGCTTGCAGTGTCCCACACAGCGGAACCGCTAGCTACGCGATACGACGTTGGGCTTCCAGATCAGATGCATCTGCGGCCTCGACTTCTTCTCGACTCACACCGAGCATGAAAAGAATTGCATCTAGGTACGGAACATTAAGAGAAGTGTCGGCCGCCCCTGCCAATACAGGTTTAGCGTTGAACGCGATTCCCAGCCCTGCTTTTTGCAACATCGGCAGGTCATTAGCTCCATCGCCAATAGCGACAGTTTGTTCCAAAGAGATGCCCTCGTTGAGTGCGATATTTTCGAGGAGGGTTGCCTTGGCTTCGGGATCAATAATGTCGCCTTCAATCCGCCCGGTTAGGACACCATCGACAACCTCGAGTTTGTTGGCGTACGAGTGATCGATGCCCAGTTCTTTGGCCAACTCGTCTGTGAAGTGAGTGAAGCCTCCGCTGATTATCGCCACCCGGTATCCGAGGCGTTTCAACGTTCGAATGAAAGTCCTGGCACCTGCGGTAAGTACCATTCGTGATTTAGAGCGATTGATTATTTCGACCCCTGCGCCGGCTAACAATTGGACCCTCTGTTTCAGTGCCTCGGAGTAATCAATTTCACCCCGCATGGCCTGCTCGGTTAGGCGACTTATTTCCTCGCCATGACCTGCCTCATCGGCCAATAAATCGATGACCTCATTGCGAATGAGGGTCGAATCAACATCAAGAACTACTAGACGGCTAGAGCGTCGAGACAAGCCATGAGGCTGAACTGCAATATCGATACCTTCTTGTGCCGCTACGTCCATGAGCGATGCTCTTAATTTTTCTGGGTCTGCACCTTCAACTAGAAATTCGTAACTCCAGACCGGAAATCGCGAGAGGCGATGAATTCGATCGATGTTGGCACCGCTCGACGTAATCGCACCACTGGTTCGCGCTAGAGAACTCGGGGAAAGCTCAGAGGCCAATGCCGTAACGACGTGCCGCTTAACGTGCTGAGTTGGGGTGGAATCGATGACCTCAAAATCAATATCTAAATCTCGTTCCCAACCGAACAAGAGAACTTCCTTAGCCAAATCCTTTCCCGTTGGGACAGAGACGGCTAAACCCAGAGTGAGTTGACGCCTGACTACGACTTGCTCAATGTCTTGCAACTCAGCGTCAAGGGAAGACAGAAGAGTCAAGAGTTCAGTAGTTATGCCCGGCCGGTCTTGGCCAGTCACTCTGATCAATATGGTCTGGGGGAGGGCCACTTCTTTGACCGTACAGCGCTGAGTCGAACTGTTCTAGAACCCTGACGAACATATTTCACTTCGGGCTTTTGAGATAGTGAACAATCATGACCGGCATTAAAAATCGGGAAGCTGTCCCAGAAAGATCCGCCAGGTTTTGATAGGAAGGGCCTGTCGTTCCGAATTGCGGAAGTTGTATGAACTCTCTGATTCAGGTACTCCGTAGCTTTCCCAAGTGGCTTCAACAGAGTGCTCCGGGCCTCACGCTAGTTGCCGGCGCCACCACAGCGGCTTTATGGATCAACGCTGTCACTAATTTGTCAGCTGGAGCCATCGCATTGGGTTTCGGACTTTGCTTCGGAAACATTTCTCTCGGTTCAGGGCGCGCGCAGGTTGGCTTGACGTTTTCCTCACGACGCCTGTTGAGAGTGGGCGTGGTCTTGTTGGGGTTTCGGTTAAGTATTTCCGAGCTTCGTCAGAGCATGAACTGGTTGGACGCGCTCATGGTGGTCACCCTGGTTTCGCTGACTCTGTGGGGAGTTGGCCGCGTGTGTAAAGCATTCGGTTTATCGCCAGATTTCGGACGACTTCTTGGAGTCGGATACGCAGTTTGTGGTGTTTCAGCGATAGCGGCTGTAAAGCCGTTAACGAAGGCAGAGGAAGAAGAAGTGGCCTACGCAGTCGGAGTAGTCACACTTTTTGGAACTCTGTCGATGGCGTGCTACCCAGTTATCGGAGCGATTGCCAACCTCGCGCCCGAAACATTTGGTTGGTGGGCAGGCTCAGCGATTCACGATGTTGCTCAAGTGGTTGCGACGGCAACGATGCGAGGAGATGAAGCTCTGGAAACAGCGGTTGTTATCAAACTTGGACGCGTCGCGCTCCTGGGACCGATCCTTGTATTTGTGAGTATGAAAACTCGAGGTCGAGCCAACTCCGAGAGGTCGGCCGCCGTAAAAGCTATCCCCCTGTTCGTAGTTGGCTTCATACTCGCCGTAGTGGCCCGGTCGATTGAGATTTTGCCGATCGGCACCCTCGAACTACTAGATGACATGAGGAAGATCTTTCTCACGGCGGCGATGGTTGGAGTAGGAGCCCTAGTGAAGTTGAGAAGTCTGGTGTCGATGGGTCGTGGACCGCTTAACGCTGGGTTTATTTCTTGGCTCCTACTCGCGGGTATAGCGTTCGTCGTAAGCGGACTCATGACCTAAAAGAAGATGAACGTCGTTAGGCACTGACAGTCTTGGTACCTAGGGGAGTACCTTTTGAAGTAGATGTCGGATGTTTGGGAGCGTCGTGGTCGAGGTTAAGGGAAATTGTGAAGAAGACTTTCTGTTGGTTCAAGAGGCATTTGAGGCAAATTTCGACTCAGGTGAAGAACTCGGGGCTAGTGCTGCGGTAACGGTTGATGGTCAGCCTGTCGTCGATCTATGGGCGGGCAGCAAGAACCTTGCAGGAGAGCCTTGGCAAGAAAACACAATCGTTAATGTGTACTCCACAACAAAAACGATGGCGTCTATCTGCATGCTTATGCTGGCGGATCGTAATTTGATCGAATTCTCTGATCCTGTAGCGAAGTATTGGCCTGAGTTTGCAGCAAACGGTAAAGACGAAGTGCTGGTGAGCCACGTCATGACTCACCAGACCGGATGTTCGGGGTTCCCAAGAATCATTGCGGCTCGCGAGCTATACGATCATGAGCTTTGTGCGTCTTTATTGGCGGAGATGGAACCATGGTGGAAGCCGGGCACGGCACCGGGATATCACGCGTTGACCCAGGGCACTCTTCAGGCCGAAATTCTGCGCCGGGTCGATGGACGGACGTTGGGAAGATTTTTCAAGGAAGAAGTCAGTGAACCTCTTGAAGCCGATTTTCACATTGGCTTACCTACTTCGGAAGGAAGTCGCGTAGCTGAGTTAGACCCCCCTGATCGGAGTATTGACGAACTGGTTGAGGTTGAACCGGATTCCGTCGCAGCAAAGACCTTTGGCAGCTGTGTTCTTGATGGCACAGAAACAGCTACCGATGAGTGGAGAGAGGCGGAGATACCTGCTGCGGGTGGTATTGGAAATGCTCGGTCTATTTCTCGCATTCATTCTGCAATAGCGTGCGGTGGGACAGTCGATGGGGTCACGATAGTTAGTTACGAAACCATCGAGGCCGCGTTGGAGCGTCAGACCTTCGAACGTGACCTAGTGCTGGGACTAGGGGTTCCTTACGGTATGGGCTTCGGTATCAATCATGAGCGAGTCCCACTCACTCCGAGTCCGAGAACTCTTTATTGGTTCGGTTGGGGAGGTTCGATGGGGGTGATGGATCTAGATCAACGAGTAACCATTTCCTACTCAATGAACAGAATGGCCGCTGGTCTAGTTGGCGATTCGCGTGCATTTAATCTTATAGCGGCAACGTATGCAGCTCTGGAGAAAGCAAAAGGCTAGATCCGTTTGAGAACTAGATCGCTTGGATCTCTTGAATGACGTCCGGCGGCAGGTCCGCAGGAATTTCAGGTGATGCACTTGCGCCTATTGCATCGGTGAGACCGCCGAACCGCTCCGAGACAGCGGCAGCTATCTCATCGTGTCTTCCAACGGCTGCGAAGAGTCTGACAACGTCGTCGCTCACCAGAGCTGCCATTTTGGACCAGCCGTCGTTCTTGGATAGGTGATTGAGTTCTTGGCCTAGATCAAGGAGGTCATGTTGTTCGAAAACTGGCCAATATGCCTTGGTGCTCCCGTAAAAGCCGATTCGATATCTAACCCAGTCCATCATTTTCTCTACCGATTCATCGTCTGGTCCGGTACAAAGAAAACCTCCGCCGCTTATTTCAAAACGGTCACGAGTCAGCAAGTTCTCTTGGAGTCCCTTCTCTAATTGAGGCAGCACCTTCTCCTCGAGATATGGGCGCGTGCAGAAGGCGTGGAGCCTTACCCCATCACAGACGCGGCCCGCTGTTCGCAGCATCGCAGGTCCGACCGCAGCCATAGTGATCTTAGGCAATGGAACGGTCAAAGGTTCAGGCGTGAAATTGGGAGTCATGAGAGTGAAGTTGTAGAACTCGCCTTGGTAGTTCAAAGGTTCGCCGGTTAACCACGTGTTCCAAATGGCTCTTATGGACTCAACGTATTCCCGCATTCGTGCAGCTGGAGCCGACCACTTAACGCTAAAGCGACGCTCATTGTGGCCACGGACCTGGCTTCCTAGGCCCAATTCGAAACGGCCAGAACTTGCTTGTTGTAGGTCCCATCCGATGTTGGCAGCGTTCATGGGACTTCTGGGGAAGGCGATAGCGACCCCGGTTGCTAGTTCCAGCCTTTCCGAGTGGACTGCGGCCACTGCCAGAGGTAGGAAAGGATCGTGTCTGTTCTCAAGAGCGACAATTCCGTCGTAGCCGTCGGCCTCGATGCGCTGAATTGCTTCGGGAATATCGTTTAAGTCGGCTTGTGGGAGGGTGGCAAATACCTTCATCGTTGTTATCTCTTAGGTAGGACGTCGGCAAACGTGTCCCACTGTTTCCAGTCAGGCTCGGGTGGTGCAACTGAGCCGCCTGGAGCGAATTCGGAGATGGTCCCCGATTCGAGATCGTGGATGTAACGGGGGCAGTTAGGAAAAATTCTGGTCAATTGAACTTCGACCACTGCCTCGGCTCCATCGAAGTCTGATAGCGCTGCTTCGTCGAGCAGAATGCTGGCGGTGCCGTGAATTCGAATTCGATTGGCTTTTGCGTTCTGTCGGATGAACAGCAATGCGACATTGCTGGTTTCTTGGATGCTCCCTAAGGACCGGTACATACCGTTTCCGTCGTAGGACGGGAACCGCAGGGTTCGGTGATCGAGAACTTTGACGAACCCAGGGCGACCGCCTTTGTAAGAAACGTCGGGAAAACCTTCGCCATCTACGGTCGCCAAGAAGAAATAGCTAGCTCGCTCCAGATATGCAGCAGTCTGATCATCTATTGACGTGCTTACGGTTACTTCGTTGAGACGGTCTGCCAGCCTCCGCGCATCGAAGTGGTCTTGCATGGCTCTCGCCCCGGTTCCGTACAGTTCGCCAGGAGATTCAGTCATAGGTACAGACTAGGCCGAGAGTAAAGAGCGCCTCCTCGTTACGGAGTGGGTTTGTGTGCTTTACGGGAACCAGCCTCCCAGTCCTCCATAACCGGAGCTGATTCGAGGGTTCCTAGCACGTTTATTTGAGGAGGTTCGCGGAGTGATCGCTTCATCTCTGCGAAGCCCGGGAAGCTGGCTAACTCGATGACAGCGTTCCACAGGGGAACCGCGTCATCGTCACTCGGCACTCTTGAAATAACGGGACCAAAAAAAGACAGGCC